>Ga0209410_1000129_pt1 | contig 31619 bp, 15 predicted proteins | sample Mar14436cmmetaG_FD_184135 | JGI IMG/M metagenome (GOLD analysis project Ga0209410, IMG submission 184135) | Marine hydrothermal vent microbial communities from Guaymas Basin, Gulf of California to study Microbial Dark Matter (Phase II) - Marker... ... | reverse complement strand
TAGAGCCCAACCCCGGAGCTGGCCTCTGGAGGCCACACAACGACCAGCTCCCTCCCGAGCGCAAGGGCGAAGGGGTATACATCGTCTTCAGGTGCTTAGGGGAGAGGGCCAAGGCTTACAGAAGGCTGATCGGGAGCTGAGGCTGGCCCCCCGCTTCGTTCAACCCTGAGCATGGCCGCTCGGGTAAGATATTATCTGGATGAACAACCCGAGCTTCTTTATCTTGTCCATAAAGGTGTCGAAATCGACGGGCTTTACGATGTAAGAATTGACCCCGAGGTCGTAACACCTGTCCACCTCCCTCTGGTCCGAGGTCATGGTCAGCATGATCACCGGTATATTTTTTAACTGCTCGTCGCTTTTGATCCTCCTCAACACCTCGTACCCGTCCATCTTCGGCAACTGGATGTCCAAGAGGATAAGGCCCGGCCTCGGCACATCCTTTCCTTCGTAGGCGCCCCTGCGGTAGAGGAAGTCCAAAGCCTCCTGGCCGTCCCAAACGTGGTAGATGTCGTTGACCACCCCCCCCTCCTTCAGGGCCTCCTCGACCAAGATGGCGTGTCCCTCGTCGTCCTCCACCATCAGGATGGCGATCGGTTTCCCCTGAGTCATCGTGCCCCCTTTCTATACGACCTCTTCGAGATGCTTGCTTACGGTGAAGTAAAAGGTGCTCCCCTTCCCCTTCTCGGATTCCACCCATATCCTTCCGCCGTGCCTTTCTACTATCTTCTTCACGAACGCCAGGCCCATCCCGTGTCCCTCGGGCCTGGCTTCTCCCAACCTTGTGAAGATCCGGAATATCTTCTCCTGATCCTCCTTGCTTATGCCTATCCCGTTGTCCCGGACGAAGAAGAGGTGATGATCTCCTTCGTCCCGATATCCTACCTCTATCCTTGGTGAGGGGTTATCCTCCCCTATGTACATAATGGCGTTGGATATAAGGTTGGAGAACACCTCTTTGATCCTCGACCCCTCGCAGTAGACCACCGGAAGTTGTCCGAGCTTAACTTCTATCCCTCTGCTCTCTATCTGATATCGCATGGTACCCAGAACCTCCTGGACCAGCTCTGAGATGTCCACATCGGTCCTGGGGACAGGCCTCGTGGACAGGCGTGACAGGTGGAGCAGGTCCTCTACCATGCTCGACATCCTCCCGACGCCCTTAAATATGAAATCCAGGGACTGGGGGACCTTCTTCTCCATCTCATCTATCAACCCCCCCAGCCTCTCCTTAAGGTCCCCGCCGTCCACCTCGGGGTATATCTCCTTAAGCTCCTGGACCACCCTGTTGCAGACGGCCTCCAGCCTCTTGGAGAACCCCTGTATGTTCACCAAGGGGGCCTTGAGGTCGTGGGAGACGATGTATGTGAAGTCCTCCAGCTCCTTGTTGGCCCTCACCAACTCCTCCGTCCTCTCCTCCACCTTCCTCTCCAGCTCCTGGGCGAACCTCCTGGTCTCCTCGTACAACCTTGCGTTCTCGATGGCTATGGCGGCCTGGCCTGCGATGGTGGAGAGAAGCTGTTCGTCCTTCTTATCGAAGGCGTAAGGCTCGTAGCTCTGGATCGTCAGCACACCTATTGCCCTGTCCTTGACCACAAGCGGCACCCCCAGCCAGGAGCGGCTCGGTTCTCCGTGTATCACGGGTTTGACCGGAAGACTTTCAAGCTCTTCCAAGACGTCCCCTACCAACAGGGGCTGCTTCGTCTCCACCACGTATCCCGAAAGTCCCTTTTCCTCGGAGAGCTTCCTGGGAGGCCTCTCTATGCGCTTTCCCTTATCGAAACACAGCTCGAACCTAAGCTCGTCGCTCTCCTCGTCGTACAATGCTAGGTAGAACGTGGATACGTCCATGACCCTGCCTATCTGGTGGCGCAGGCGGTTCAGGACCTCCGACAGCTCAAGGGTGGATGTTGTCATCAATGCCACATCGTGTAGCACCGCCATCTCCTCCACCCTCTGTTTCAGGTCCTCGACCATCCTGTTGAAGGCCCTCCCCAGCTCCCCTATCTCGTCCCTGCTCCTCACCTCCACCTTCTGGTCCAGGTCCCCTCCTGCGACCTTGGTGGCGGCCGCCGTCAGATCTACGACGGGCTTTGAGAAACTCCTCGACAGGAAGAAGGCCAATACGATACCGACCCCTAAGGAGGTCAACAGCAGCATGAGGGTCGTGCGATATGAGCGTTCGAAGGTGCGCTCGGTCCCCTCGAGGGTCTCGTCGGCCAGCTCCCTTCCTTCGGCCATGATCTCCTCCACCATGGCCTCTATGCTGCGGGCGGCGTCGCTGTAGACCCCCCGCAGCCTCTCTATCCCCGCGCCCAACACGATGACCCTCGAGAACATCCTCCAGTAATCGTCCAGGTTGGCTATCATCTCGGCCTTAGAAGGGCCGCCGATGGGGGCCCTCTCGATGTCCGCCTTAAGGGCGGAGATGGCCTCCTGCAGCCGAGCTATGGCGTCGACGTCGCCATAGAGCAGGAAGTCCTCCCCGTACCTCCTCACGGAAAGCAGATCCAGCAAAAGTTTCCTATCCCCGACCTCTCCCAACCTATCCTCTAAACTTGCACCTTTCCTCCTCAGCTTCCTCGCCAATTCGAGCTTCTCCTCCATCCTGTCGGCGACCTGGAGGAAGCCTTTGTAGTACTCGTCGGCGAACGCTGCTATCTCCCAGGTCCTCCCTTCGAACCCGAGGGCCGAAAGTTTCCGGCATCCTTCTTTGATCTTCCCGATCCGCTCCCTTACCTGATTTACGTACTTCCTTTCCCCCTTGATCAGGAAGTCCTTCTCGCTCCCCCTGGCCTCCAGTAGGCCGTCCCTGATCTGCTTAACGTAACTTTGAAGTTGGGCGTACTTATAGACAGCCTTCCCGATCCTCCCCTTTACTTCCGAAAGGCTATAAAGTCCGACCCATCCGAGGAAGGATGCCAAGAGCAGCATGGCCCCGAACCCCATCAGTAACTTCCCGAATATCGTGACCTTCATCAGGCCTCCTATTTCACTATCACAAGCCTTCCGAAGTACTTCGTGGTGTACCAACTTTCGTCGTTTAAATCCTCGGTCCAAGATATCTTGCTGTCCCTCCTTCCGCCGTCATCGTCGTCGTTGACCATGACTTGAAACCCGACTTCGACCCCTGGTCTAAGAGGAACCGCCACGAATACTATCTTGGGGACCTTCAGCTCGGCGGTGTAGCCCCAGGGATGTTCCTTTATGGCAGCCTCCATCCCTAAGGACTCCCATAGCCCGGGGAACATAAAGAGCCTGTCTCCGAAAAGTCCCATGCCCTCGAGGTGGACCTTCCCGTCCTTTCCCTTGGAAAACCTGACCTCGGCGTCGTTCGCATCGTAGTCACAGACCCTCTTTTTGTATTCCTTGGGGGCGAGGTCCCCGTCGAAATAGACCTCGACGGCGTCGTCGTCGTGAGCTTCCCCGAACTTCCCCTCTCCGAACACGAGCCTGTCGTCCCTGACCTTGACCGCTATGTAGAAGTTTTCCGGGTCCACTACGCACCTGAAGCTCCCCGAGAGGTCGGAACTGTCCGATGGGGGGCTGAGGGGTTTCCCAGCGGATATGCAAACGTTTCCTATAGGCTCTATTCTGGCTCCGAGCCCTTCCCAATCCGAAAGGTCGCCGTCTATCCTGATGGGAGCCGGCCCCTTTAAAAGTACCGCTTTATATACATACTCCTTGGCCTCTGCGGCATAGAAGGAAAACAGGACGCAGATCGCAAGAACCACCGCCCATCCAGCCTCAAGGCGTCTCGTCGCCCTTAGCCGACCTTTCGACATCTATCATCATCTCCTTCCCGAGGTATGGTGTTGTATACAGACGATTGATCTTGTTAAGCTTATGGACAAGCTTCTTGATACGCTGGGCGTTCATCTCTATCATCTTCAGCTGGGCCACAGTTTCATCATCGAACTTTCTGGAGTGCATCAACATAAGTTCTACAGCTCCGAGGATGACCGTCAGGGGATTGTTGATCTCGTGGGACAGGGTTATCACGATCTCCCTCACCGCCTTCAAACGCTCCAGCTCGACCTCCCTTTCCCTTGCCTTCTCAAGTTCCTCCTCCATCTGTCGCCTGCGGAGGCTCTCCTGGACCACGAAGGGCAAGGTCTTCAAATATCCAAGATCCGCTGTCTTCACCACATAATCGTAAACCCCCGCCTTCATCGCCTCTACTGCTATCTCCTCGTTTCCGGTACCAGTGACCATAACCGTGGGGATATCGAATCCCGCCTTCTTGTACTTATCGAACAGCAGAAGCCCCTCGATATCCGGAAGGCTCTGGTCCAGCAATATGACGTCGTAGACGTTCTGGCTCAGCAGTCGCATACATTCCTTGCCGTTGCCGGCTATATCCACGGAACAATCTCCGAAATAGCTGACGATGGCTTCTTCGGCCAAAAGAGCGTTCCCCCTGTCGTCGTCCACGATCAATACCCGGATCGGCTTAGACATACGTACTCCTTTGATGAGCAAACCCTACTTGACCTCCTGAAATATATTTGAAATATATCTCCTATTTGTCGCTTTCGCAAGAGCTAAGTTTTTGGGTAGTACAAATGCTTCTTATTGACATGTAAGGGATCTTTTTATATATTTCATCAAGCTTTGTATTGCCATATTAGAAGAGTGACCATCAACGATAGGCCACAAAAAAGGGGGGACCATGGTACGCTTTCTACTCGCCCTTTGTTCCCTGGCCTGGCCTGCCCACGGCCAGGTTGAGGTCGAGCTTACCGTGGAGAAGTATCCCTCCGCCTACCTGAGCGATTGGGAGACCCGAACGGACATCGTAAGCCTCGAGCTTAGAAACGTGGGGGATAGCCCCGTAACCGTGAAGCTCTCCGCAAGGATAACCGGAAGGCGACATGGTGAGGTGGCTTCCGGTTGGAGCTTGCCCATCACTTTGGAAGCCGGGGAGATCCGAACGGTATGGTCGGACGAGCTTGTGGACTGGGGGTCCGTCTCGTACGAAGAATCGCTCAGGGACCAGATAATCTCCACAGGAAGGCTTCCGGAGGATGAATACACGATATGTGTGATCGCATACCGAGTCTTGGACGGGTGGGTGGACGAGGAGCATCCTCTTGGACAGGACAGTGAGAGATTTTACATAATCGCCTTCTCCCCGCCGTCCCTTGTCTCCCCCGAGGACGGCCAGGTGCTCTCATCCAGGGACTTTCCCTTAGAGTGGGAGTCCGCCACGGACGCCCCGAACTTCGAGGTCCACTATCACCTGAGGATGTACGAGGTCCTGGACGGACAGACCCCCCAGGAGGCGGCGGAGGCCAACAGGCCGTTCTACGAGAGGGAACTCGTATCCCAGGTTTGCCTCGTGTATCCCCCGGACGCACCCGACCTCGTCCCCGGCCAGCAGTACGCATGGTACGTCCAGGCCACCGACTCCGACGGCGATCCTTTGGGGGAGAACGAAGGCAAAAGCGAGGTCAGGAGCTTCTGGTACATGTTCGGGGGAGGAAGCGAGGTCTTGGAGGGCATAGAGAGGCTCGTGCTCGTCGAGGGGATGGCGTACCTCGAGGGCCTCTCCGGGCTCTCGGTCCGCTCCGAGGGTGGAAGGTACTTCCTCAACGGGGATGCCACGCTCGTGCTCGAGGGCCTTCCGGGAAGCCCCGCCTTAACCGCCACCCTCCAGGACCTTGAAGTGGACCTGAGCGACGTATCAAACCCTCGCATCTTTGGCGGGACGGTCACAGCATCCATATCTGCGGAAGAAATCGGCCTGGACCTCGGAGGGCTCCCCGTAGACCTTACCGACCTTACCTTCTCCACCTACTCCGGTCTCACGGTGGGCGTGAGGCTGAACCTCGAAGGGTTCGAGGAGGTGGTATTCGAGGGGAGGCTGGAGCTTACCTCCAGGGGCCTTTCCGGGACCGTCGAGGCGAGGGCCCCGCCCGGGGAGGTCCTCGGCACCGTCGGGGAACCCCCCTTGCAGTTCCAGTTCACCGAACTTTCCCTCCACTTCTCCGATCCCACCCTCACAGCATCCGGAAACCTTTCCCTCTTCGGTCGGACGCTCCCCTGCGCCGTATCCGACCTCTCGTGGTCCGAAGGCAGGCTTTCCGGCACGATAGACTGCTCGCCGGATACTTCCCTTCCCTTAGTCCCCGGCTCCGACCTCCTGACCCTGCACATAGGCCGCCTGGTCGGGGCATTTTCTTTCGACCTTTCCGGAGGTCCTCCTTCCTACGACGTGACGGTAGAAGGGGAGGTGGACTTCAAGCTCGGAGGGCATACCTGCGGAGCCTCCGTGAGGCTCTCGCTTTCGCCCGGTTCCTTGGATGTAGAGGAATTCCGTCCAACCTGCGACTTCTCCGAGCATCCCATAGACCTCGGCTGGCTCAGGATGACCATCAGGAACCTATCCCTTTCGAAGCTCAGTTTTTCGGACGATGGATGGGACTTCGGGTTCGGCATGGATCTGGTCCTGGACTTCCCCTCCCTCCCGGACCTGGACCTTCCGGCGCTTTCGGGTGTAACCTTGGACGAGGAGGGTTTCCACCTGCCGGCCGTATCCTTAGATACCCTGGACCTCCCTCCCGTGAACATAGGCGGGATAGGTGTGGCCCTCAGGTCCTTCTCTATGCCGGAGCTTGTGTTCCCGTGGTTCGGGGACTGGGAGGGGTTCGACTGGGGGATAAGGGTATCGTTCGTGCTGAGCCTCCCCGAACTTCCCTCCGCCTTCCCGGACTGCCTCAGGAACCTCAACGTCCTGGTGGAGGATGCGAGCTTCGGGCCGGATGGGGTTTCCGGAGAGATAGAGCCAGTCTCGCTTTCCGGCTGCAGGATGAACCTCGGCGGCGGCATGGGGTTCGTGGTGGACGAGGTCTCGGGTTCCTTCGGCGCTGGATCTTCGCTCTCCCTGAGCGGAAGGCTGGAACTTCCGGAGTCCCTCAGGTGCGAGGGGTACACGGGGCCGGAGGCCGAGCTTTCGCTCTCCCCTTCGGGCGAGGTCTCGGGGAGGATCGAAGGTATAGTTCCCCCTTGTCCCTTGAGGTTCGGGCCCTTCTCCTTCGTCATAACTTCGGCGACCCTCACGCTCGGTCCGGGCGCTGTGCTCAGAATGGAGGGGAGGCTGGAAGCCCCGGGTGCAGAGGAGGGGACCACGGTCGCCGCCTCTGGGGTCCTGGAGTACGACATCCTCAACAACCGCCTTGTAGACGGCTCCCTCTCCTTAGAGGAGCCGTTCCGCCTGGACTTTCCTCAGGATAGCCCCTTACTCTCCTTTAGGATAAACAGAGCAGTTTTGGATACCTCCGGCCTCCACGTGGACGGTTCCCACAACCTCAGGGTCGGGGAGCAGAACATCCCTGTAAGCTTCCATGACTTCACGTTCGACCCGTTCGAGCTTTCGATAGCAGGGGGAAGCGCCACCTTCTCCGAGAGGTTCTCCGTAAAGGTGGTCCTCGAGGACGGGAACCTTCGCTGGCAGAGCGTGCCATTTAAGTCCTCCTTCGAAGATTCCCTGGGCCTCAGGCTGGACCTTGCGGGCGACATAAGCTTGGACCCGACCGGGCTCCATATATCCGGCGAGGGGGAGGCCTTCCTCAGGTACGAGGGGAGGGACTTAGATTCGCTCTCCGCCTCCTTCCAGGACTTCGCCATAAGCTTCAGGCCCCTCGGGGTTTCGAGTGGGAAGGTGAGCTTCCGCTACGGGGGACAGCTCGTGGGGGAACTTGGGCCGGAGGGCTTCATGCCCAACCTGGCGTTCTTCGGAAGGCCTGTGATACCCGAGAGGCTTCCGCTCCCCTCGGAGGAGATAGCTTACGTAGTGCTCAAGGAAAACGACGAGCTTCTTTTGGACATGGAGGTCGAGGACTCCAACCTCCACCTCCATACCCGTCCCGGAAGGCCCTTGAGGCTCGTGCTCCTGGCCCTACAGCTTGGAGCATCCGAGCCACCCGAAGTTGATGTATCCTTCGATGTTGTCGTGGACCCGATACACTTCTCCCTGGTCTCGGGCGATATAAGCGTGGAGGATGTGAGGCTGGACCTGACGGGAGCTGGCCTTCCCTTCGTGCTCACGGGGCTTACTTACTCCGGAGGCCAGTTCTCCTTCGAGGGGAAGGTCTCCCTCTTCGGAGAGGAGGCAAGTGGCCTCGAGCTTTCCCTCGGAGGGGACGGGCATCTGAGGGGTTCGGTGAGGGTCCCCCTTGAAAGGGACTTCGTGATAGCCGAGGACCTCGTCTCCGTCAGGGTGGACTCGGTGACTGGGGACGTGGATGCCGACCTTTTAGGCGTCCCATCTTTCGAGCTTACTGCCTCCGGCAGCCTGAACATATCCCTCGGCGAAGGCCGGAGGTGCGCAAGCCCCCTCGTGTTGGCAATATCCAACTCGGGGTTCGAGGTGAGGGATTTCTCATTGGAGTGCGACTCTCTCTACATAGACTTCGAATGGGTCGGGATGGAGGTAAAGAGGCTCGCTTTCTCCGAGCTTTCCTGGAGCAGGGAGGGGGGCTGGGACTTCGGCTTTTCCATGGACCTTTGCCTCGCCTTCCCGGACTGGGGCATATCCCTTCCCGAGATAAGGGATATAGGCTGGGACGGGGAAGGCTTCCACTTCCCGGAGGTCAACTTCCCGGACTTGGAGGGGAGGGTTGAGGCCTTCGAGCTTATGGGGTTCAGGATACAGCCTCTGGCCTTCAGGATGAACCCTGTGACCGTCCCCTGGCCCGACTGGAGGGGGACCGACTGGGGCTTCAGGTTCGACCTGGATGTGAGCTTCCCCGAGCTTCCTTCAGGGTTCCCGGCCTGCCTCAGGAACCCCGAGCTTACGATAAGGGACGCCTCGTACCAGGACGGGATGCTTACCGCCACCATAGAGACCAAGGTCATAGAGGAGCCCGGATGTCCCATACCCTTGGGAGGGGCCACGCTTTATGTGACCGAACTCGGGGGAGGCTTCTCGGTCCGGGACGGCCATCAGGAGGGGCACGTGGACCTCAGGGCGAGGCTCCAGCTTCCTGAGTCCCTCGGATGCGGAGATACCCTGAGCTTGGGGGAGACCCGCCTCCGTATAACGGGGGATGGCCTTGTAACCGGCACCGTCGAGAACATCCTTCCGCCCTGTCCCCTCAACTTCGGCCCCTTCTCCTTCAGGGTCACAAGCTCCACCTTGGAGCTCGGCTCGGAGGAAGGGAGGCAGACGGCGATATTGGACCTCAGGGGGAACCTGAGGTTACCTGCTCCCACCGAGGGGGATACCGTCGAAGTCGAAGGATGGCTCAGGTACGACCTTATAAACAACGACCTTGTGGACGGGAGGGTGGCGATAAACAAACCCTTCCGCTGGGACCTTCCCGAGGACGAGCCGGTGTTCTCCTTTGTGGTCCAAAACGGAGAACTCACCCCGAGGGGCCTTACGCTTTCAGGAGGTGGGTCCCTGGCCCTCGGCGAGGGGGCGACTGTGGGGGTGACCTTCGACAGCCTGGGCCTTTCCTTCCCCGACCTCATACCGATCTCCGGAGGTGTGGACTTCTCAGCTAACTTCGCACTTAAGGTTGGGTTCGGAGCCGGAGGGCTCACCTGGGCAGCTGTGGATACATCCGTAGGGCTCGAGGAGGACGGGGTGCTCCTGACCTTACCTACGGTCTCCATAAGGGACGGGAAGCTCCTGGCCTCGGGCGAGAGGAATGTGAAGATAAAATACCAAGGTAGGGACTTCCTCCAGGTTAGGGCGGTATTTTCCGACTTCACGATGGGGTTCAGTCCTGTGGGGCTGGACTCGGGTAAGGTGGACTTCTACATAGACACCCTCCATGTGGCCGTGCTGAACAAAGATGGCTTCCTTCCCTTGGAGGGACTGCTACAGCTTGTGGCCTTCCACCTCCCCGACCGCATACCACTTCCGGATACCACGATAGCTTACTTAGAGCTTAAGGACGAGCGTGGAAACCTGAGGGTGACGGCAGAGCAAGTTCCGGGAGGGTACCGGATAGGCACCCGGGAGGGAGGCGTACCGCTCGTTGTCCCGGCCTTAGCTTACGGGGGGGACATTCCGAGGTGGGACGTCTCGTTCGATGTGGTCTTCAACCCTTCGGACTGGAGCCTGGTCTCGGGCAACATAGGCGTATCGGCACCTGAGGGGGAGTCGCTCCTGGACCTGACCTCGAGGGGAATTCCCATAAAGATAAAGGCTTTGGACTACGCAGAGGTCGGAGGGCATTACAGTATAATCCTCTCTGCGAGCCTTTCCCTCCCGGAGGCGCTCGGAGGGGCGAGCCTCGTGCTCGACAGCCTGGAGGTCACATCCTCGGGGATATCCGGAACCGCAAGCCTGAGGCCAGCCGAGGGTCAGAGCTACGCGGAGGAGGTTTCGATAGGGGACATCCTCACGGTCCACTTCAGGGAGGTGGAGGCCACGTTCGGCTCGTTCTCATGTCAGCTTTCAGGCGACATAACCTCCCCTGCGTTCTCGGATACGGCCATGCCGTTTAACGCCTCGCTTTCCGTCTCGGACGGGATGCCCGATATGCAAGTGGAACTCGACCTCTCGGCGCTCGGCGCCATACCTATGGGTGTGGCGGAGTTCCAGCCCCAGCCCATCGGGGACAGCCCCGCCTTCAGCATAACCGTTGGGGAGGACTTTGAACTTGTCCTGAGCGGGATATTCAGGGTTCCCTCCCTGAGTCCCGACTTCAGGCTCACGATAGAGGGGCTCACCCTCAACTCCTCCGGGCTTTCGGTCAGGGGGGTCCAGCCCACTCCCCAAAGCTTTGAACTTTTCTCCTCGACCTTCGGCATAGACAACATGGGCTTTTCTTACGAGGACGGGGTTTTCTACGTGACCATGTCCGGAACCTTGGAGTTCATGGACCAGAGGATAGATTTCTCCGGGCTGAAGGTCGGCTCTGACGGGAGCTTCTCCATAGAGGGTGCCTTCCTGGATAGGGAGATCGTCGTACTCGACCCGTACCTCAGGCTCACGAGGATAGGCCTGGAGGGGGATTCCCTGAGCGTGCAGGGGAAGGTGCAGCTACCCGAGCCATTCGACACAGCACCTCAGGACTTCGCATTCAAGATAGGCCGTGGAGGGGTGACGGGGGAGGTGACGGTGAAGGCGTTGGACGAACGGACCGAACTCGGTCGGGGGGACGAGACCGAGCTTTCCTTCGGAGGGGTGGGAACGCTGGACCTGACGTACCTTGCCCTTGGCCTGGACTTCGGGGACATCTCCCGGAGCCACATAGATGCGGTCATGGACTTCTACATAGAGGACGAGCAGTCCAAGCGCATAGGCATAGGGAGCAAATCCGGTGGCACTGTTACCCCGGGGGTGAGCATAACTTTCGAGCCCGATGTGAACTGGGGCCCTGTAACGCTTCCTGAAAGTATCGGCTTCTCGTACAAGGCGTTCTCCTTGGTGTTGACCGGGATCTCCATACCTGAGGGTCCCTCCTTCGGCCTTACTTTCTCTGGGAGCCTCGAGGTGGGCCTGAGCGGGGTCGGGGGTTCGTTGAGTTTCGAGGGATGGGGCTTTTCGAGGGATGGGGTCGAGGTGGGCACGATCCAGGGCGGGACCCTTAAAATAACCAAGCTTCTCACCATCACCGTCAACAACATATCGTACAGCGACGAGCCCATCACCCTCAGCATAACCCAGGCCACGTGGGGCTCCTCCAATGCCCCCCCCGATACATCCTCCCAGACGGTGACTGCGGATTGGCACTTCTCCTTCGGCGCCTCCTTGACCCTCATGGACTTCGGGGGAGGCGGGATAGATAGGTTCCTGATATTCGGCCAGGACGACAACCTGAGTCTTATAATAGAGAACGCCCACTTAGATGTCAAGGATGTCCTGAGCGTTTCCTTGGACTTCCAGTACATAACCACGAGCGAGGGGTGGAAGCTGGCCTTCGCCGGCCATGGAGACTTCAAGGCCGTGGAGGTCGGAGCTGCGGGCAAGATAGCCTATATGAGGGGGGAGGCCAGCTTCGGCCTGTTCGTGCTCGTGGAAGGTGCGGTCAGAGTTCCGGTAGGACCCGGGGTGTTCATGACGGGGTTCGGGGGAGGCTTCTTCTACAACCCCGACCCGGCTGACATACAGGTGGTCAAGAATCTATGTGGGTTCGGTTCGGAGAAAGTGGAGGACACAGGGAAGTTCGCCGCCTTCCTCTACGGCACGGTGGCCTTCGTAGACGACTATTTCGTGGAAGGCGCAGCCCTTGTGACGATCTCTCAGAACTACTTCAGCTTAGATGCGAGCGTGGTCCTCCTCTCCATGAGGGGACACTTCGAAGGGAATTTAGGGCTTACGATAGGCTTCACGAGCGCATACGTCACCGGGGAGATCAACGTCACCCTGGACATCTACGACCTGCTGAGGGGAGGCGCTAACATAGAGGCCTTCTACTACGGCACGGACGCCTGGGCTGTGACCGGACACTTCGATGTAAGCGTCCTTTCCTTCTTCGAAGCCGAAAGCGACCTTTTTATAGGGTCTCCGGGCTTCATGGTGAGCATGAAGGTGGAAAAGAGCTTCGACATACTCATCGTAGAGGTGTCGGCAGGTTTCGAAGGCATGGTATGGTACATGGACAAGTATATCGAAGCTGGAAGTCAGGACCTCACCTCCTGGGGCGGTTACTTCAAGGCGTGGGTTGAGGTGGAGGTCTTGGGAGGAGTGGCGGGAGCTGAAGGCTGGTTGGAATGTGCTCTCGTCTATGCGAGCAGCTTCAAGATCTACGGCCTTGCGGGGCTCGAGGTGCACGTGCTGTTCTTCAGTTGGGAGGGGAGCGTATGGGCCAAGATATCCTCGGGTGGAGACGTGGATGCGGGGTTCGGAAGGGACCCGGAGATGGACAGGCTGATAGATGAGGCCAAGGGAATGGCCGAGGAGATGAAGGAAGCTAAACAGGCCGTCGAGCAGGCCATCAACGAAGCCAAGCAGGCCGCCCTCGCCCTCACCCCGGAGCAGAGGGCCAGGGCTGGGGTGTACTGGATAACCGAGGCGACGGGACAGGAAAAGTATGCCCCTCTGGAGGATGAGAGGGAAGCTGGTGTCATCCACATCTTTGGCTACGAAGAAGTTGGTGTCTCCGACATCCCCGTCCTCGAAGGAGTTATAGAGAACGCCCTGGACGACCTCCCGGGAAAGAGTGGGAGGGAGAGCACTATACACGAAAACTTCGTTTTCATGCAGAGTATGGTCGAACGGCTTCAGAACACTTTAGATGAAGTAAGTCAACGGCTTGAGGGGATAGAAATAGAAGTTCCAGACATAGACACAGGGCAGGAATACGAGATCGGGGCAAGCCCTGTGACATTGGTGAACATAGCTCCCTCCGGGGCCGACACGCTTACGGAGGAGGAGGTAAGGTCCTTGGGCTTCGACGTGGACGAAGGGACGGTGGAGAACCAGAAAAGCACCGTCTCCCAGGCCGAGGAGGAATATGAGAACTTGGACGAAAGGATAAGGCAGCAGATAGATGAGATATGGGACCAGCTTGATGATGTGGGCAGAGACCTGGAGTACTGCACAGGTAGGATAGGATGGGAATACAAGTTCGCACTTGACGGGATGTACGATTATTACACCTCCTACCTTGACTACCTGAGGGACCTGTATTGGCACTACTACGACAACCTGCAGTACCTGAGGGACAACGAAGATCGAATTCGGTTTGCACAACTTCCTCCTTCCCCATGGATCGCGATACTCGACTCGACGAAGATAAGGCAGTTAACCTTGCGCAGGAAGTGGTGGGAGTTCTACATGCTCTACAGTGCGAATCTTGACAGCGTGAATATAAGATACCAGGATGCCGAGGGAGTTATCAACACCATGAACAGAAATGAGCTTGTTCAGGCGTGCCTGAATGCAGGAATCGAACTCTGGTATCAGATACCTTACGATGGGAACCAGAAGCTCATGAACGATGCGAGGGCCCTGAGGGACAGCCTTGCGGTCGAGTTCAACGAGAAGCTCGAGGCGATAAACACGGCTATGGAGAACCTGGAGACAAAAGTGGACAGGCTCTACCAGGCCAAGGCGGACCTCGTCGAGACCTTGTACGACCTCTACGACCGCCTGAGGTACAGGAACCAGAGGGTCGTAGAGGCAGCCAACCTACGCCTCTCCACGATAAGTGCGGTCCAGATGTCCCCCCTTATGGCGGAAGCATCCATGCATGCAGGCGTGTTAGAGGCCGTTCATGCGGAAAGAGGGCCCTCATCCCCCATGCTTACGACCACCATACAGGTAAGGACGGACGCCCTGCAAAGGATCGAGCGCACGATGGAGCAGGCGGAGAAAATGCTGCACGTTCCCAGGGTCACGCAGATACACGTGAGCACCTACCAGGGTCCCTCCTGCGCCTACTTTGAGGCATCCTTCGACGCCTCGCATCCCGACCACATAACCGAGTTCAGCTACCAGCTCCGCCCTCAAGGTTGGCCACCTGCTCCGGACAAGTGGATATGCCTGGGGACCAGGAAGTCGCTCAGGATGCTCTTCATCCCCGAGCTTTTCCCGGTCACCGGTTATCGCAATACCCTCTACATCCGTGCCAGGGGGCCTGCCGGGTACACGAACGTGCGCTCTGCGGACTTCTCCTTCGACGTCCCCGGCTGGCCGAGGAGCGAGCCCGCAGGCCCTGTGGGAAGCTCGGAGATGTCGGGGGACACCACCCCTCCATCTACCCCGGTGGTCTCGACCGCTCCCTATATATCCAGCCACACGCAGATAACCGCAAGCTGGGAGGCCCGGGACGACGAGTCCGGCGTGGTGGAGTACTACTACAGGGTGTACAGGTACACCAGGTCAACACCTTTCTTCTTCCAGCTCTACGGTGAAGCCTTCTCCAGGATAAGCTCGATCTGGCAGCAGGTGGGAGGGAGCTCGGGGACGGTAGGCCCTGGAACTACGCTCCAGCAGGGCGGTATGCGGATAATCAACTATGCCGCCGTTCCCTTCGGAGCCGGCACCACGGCCGGGACGATCCGCACCTGGACCTCCAGCACCGGACCTCAGACGCAGACCATTTTCCAAGCCGGGACCATGGTGGTAGAGGGCACCCTCATACCCTTCGAACCTCCGGAGTGGGAGCCCATAACCGACTGGCTCCCTGCATGGGGAAGGAAGGATTCGGTCACGATAAGGGGGCTGGAGCTCGAGCACGATAGGCTCTACAGGGTAGGTGTCAAGGCCGTAAACGGGGAGGGGCTCGAAAGCGAGGAGGGATACTCCGACCCCATCTTAGTCGACCATACGCCTCCCGAGCCTCCGGAGCTTGAGGAGCCGGAGGACTTCGCAACTGCTGTAGCCTCGCTCACGGCGGTCGTGGAGAGGGAAGGACTGGTACCTGGGGTGAGGATAAGGTGGAGGCCGGCTCTGGAGCCGGAGTCGGGAATATCGGAGTACCTGGTCGCAGTGACGAGGGAGCCCCTCTCTTCCTGGTCGCCGGACCTCTTTAGGTCCGCAGGGACCGCATTGGAGTACAGGTATATGGGCGAGCCTTTGGTGTTCGTGGACACGTGCTACGTAAACCTCGTCGCCCTGAACAAAGCTGGCCTTATGAGCGATATCGTCACCGTCCCCGTGGTGGTGCACGATCCTACGCCACCTTCGCCCCCTTCGGTCAGCGTGGAAGACTACGTTCCCAGGACCGACAAGCTATACATAAACTTCGACGCATGGGCAGAGGACCCGGAGTCAGGGGTGGCAGGCTACCAGGTGGCGATAGGGACCACTCCCGGCGGGACGGACGTGAAGCCGTGGCCCGAGGGGATAGATTTCGCATGTGCTCCCGAGGGTGGGATGGAGATGAGGCTCCTCGCACCCCAGGCCATCGGACTCGGTGCGGAGGTGGTCGGGATGGCGCCGACCTTGGGCGTTCCCGTGAGGCTCCTTTCGGGGCTTTCGCTGGAGCATGGTGGGACCTACTACCTGAGCGTGAGGGCTGTGAACAGGGACGGGGACGTCGGCCACCCGGCCGTGGCAGGTCCCTTCGTGGTGGACACCTCGCCCCCGCCCCTTCCTTCGCTTTCTGCGAGGTACAGCCCGGCAGGGGAGCTCATCATGGAATTCAAGGGGCTCGAGGACCCGGAGTCTGGCATAGCCGAGGTGAGGCTCGACCTCGGGACCTCTCCAGGGACGGACGACGTACTCTCGGACCACGTGGTGTCCCTAAGCCCAGCTAAGAACCTAACATGGGAGCATCCGATATCCCTCGAAAGGGGAAGGAACTACTACTTAGAGGTGACCTACATAAACGGGGCGGGACTCAGGACCAGCTACGCAGACTCCTTCAGGGCTCCGGACATAACCCCTCCTCGGGTCCTGCTCGGGGCGGACGTCCAGCACAATCCGCTTCCCAGGTACCTCCGTCCGGGGGATTTCAGGGCCCACGTGAGGGCTACCGACCCAGAGACGGGGGTGGAGGGGTTGTGGATGTTCTTAGGGACCTCCCCTAAGCTTCCCGATAGCCCGGATTGGAGGTCCCTTGACCCCATGAGGATAGGCTGGATAATTATCCCGGAGCATATGCTCTCACATGGGAAGACTTACTATCTGTTCGTGAGGGCCGTGAACGGCGAGGGCCTCGAGACTGTAGAAAGCGTTGGGCCGGTGACTGTGATATCCGAGAGGCCGGACGCCCCGAGGAAGGTAACCCTGACCCAGGTCGGACACAACAGGCTGAGGATAGAGTGGACCTGCGTGGAGCCTAGCTCTACGGTGAAGAGGTACGAATATGCCCTGGGAACCTCCAAGGGAGGAAAGCAGGTGAGGGACTGGACATCCCTCGATGCAAGGCCGTGCTACAAGGAGGTCTCCGTCGGGCTGGTCCCCGGAAAGACCTATTACGCATCCGTGAGAGCGGTTGACTACTTAGACCAGACTGGACCTGCGGGGGAATCCGAGGGTGTAGTGGCGGAGTACATGGACCCCACCCCTCCGACGATATCGTGGCTCAGGGTCGAGGCGACCATGCTCAAGGGCACGCCCAGGATAAGGGCGTCCTGGTACGTGTCCGACCCAGAATCCGGTATAGAGAAGGTGGAGGTCCAGCTAAGTTCCTACGACGGCGGGAAGTGGAGCGTGGTATCCTCGAGGCGGAAGGTTCCGAGGGGGAGGTCGTCGTTCGTATGGATGAAGAGGATAGAACCTGAATGGACCCAGGTGAAGGTCGACCTCTGGGCCACCAACGGCGACGGGGATGTGGCACACAGGACGGCTGTCCTCAGGCTGAGGTGAGAGTGGACCTACGTGTCCGCCCTGATATACCCAAAATCGTGCAATGGTTTAAAACTATGGAGACTCATAGAGAGACACCCAAATTACGCTACGCAGGTTTCTGGATAAGGCTTTTGGCCTTCGTCATCGACTGGATGATATTGGGAATTATCGGCTATTTCGTCGGGGCTACGCAGGTGGAAGGTAACCCGGATTTCTCGGCTAAGGTCAGCTATACCGGCTGGAAGGCGATAATACCGATAGCGTATTTTTTCCTCTTCTGGGTTAGGTTTTCCGCCACACCCGGCAAGTTGATATGCGGGCTCAGGATCGTAGAAAGCGACGGTCGGAAGCTATCCTGGGGAAAAGCCCTGTTGAGGCTTGTATCCTATGTCCCCAGTGGGGTAGTTTTGTTGCTCGGCTTCATCTGGGTCGGATTTGACAGACACAAGCAGGGATGGCACGACAAGATAGCAGGGACCTATGTCGTTAAGGCTGAGAATCTCAGCGATTAGCTATAGAAGCTGAGAAGCTTACGGATATCCCGGAGGTACCTATGCGCTACATCTTGCTCGCAATATCGGCTGCCCTACTTCCCCTGGTCGTCCGGGCTCAGGAACCCCCTCCTTTCCTGTTCCTGGCCAAGGGTGACACAGTCTATATATGGCTCTCCCGGACCCCGAGGATTGGATGGGGATTTGAGGTATACAGGAGGGCTCCGGGAGAGAGGGAGTTCCGAAAGCTAACCCCGGAGCCGATCCGTGGTGCGAGGACTCCAGAAGAGGTTCAGTCCGCCCTCGGAGACTTATATAGGTGGGTTGCCGAGGCCTTGGATGCGGACAACCCATTCCAGGTCCTCAGGAGGCTCAGGAGCGACTCCTTCAGAGGGTCCATACTTTCGCTCTTGGATATGAGGGTAGCGAGGGTCTTAGGGAGGCTTTACGTGGACACTACGGCCACAGGTCCTGGTCCATATCGGTACAGGATAGTCCTGGTGGACCGTCTCGGAAGGCAGAGGGAAATCTTGGAGGGCAGGGTCGAAAAGGTCGAGCGCATCCCCCTGGCCCCATCCGGGCTCGAGGCGGAGCCGGGGGACGGCAAGGTGACCCTCAGGTGGTCTTATCCCCTCTGGAAGGGGGACCCTCAGGACTTGGCGATAAGGTTCTTCGTGTACAGGAAGGGACCGGGGGAGGCGAAGTTCAGGAGGGCGGACACCGAGGTGATCCTGAGGGAGCAGAAGGAGGATTTCTCCTTCACAGATGTCTGGGTTAGGAACGGCAGGAGCTATACTTACTACGTCGTCGCAGTGGATCCTTTGGGGAGGGAGGGACGTCCCTCCAAGCTCGTCAGGGTCGTGCCCGTGGATAACGTCCCTCCCGCCGTTCCAAAGGGGCTCGAGGCGAGGTTCAGGGATGGGAAGGTCGTGCTCGCATGGCAGAGGAACTTGGAGTTGGACCTTGCTGGATACAGGGTATACCGGTCCCTCGACCTCAGGGGAGGTTTCAGAAGGGTATCGCCTTTGCTTCCCCCCGATATGCCCTTCTACGAGGACGGAAGGTTGGTTCCGGGGAGGATCTACTACTACAGGGTCACTGCGGTGGATTCTGCGGGGAACGAGAGCAGGCGCTCTAACGCAGTCTCGATCCTCGTGGAGGACAGGGAACCTCCCCAGCCTCCTGGGAACGTGAAGGTTGCGGTCGGACCGGAGGGCAGGAGGATAACTTGGAGCCGTTCCCCTTCTGCGGATGTCATGGGGTACAACGTGTACTGGGGCGAGATAAGGGAACAGCTCCCGAGGCTCAACTTAGAGAGGCTCCCCTCATCGGCGACCAGCTATAGGGACGAAGGGGAGGGCGTGACCCCGGGAAGGAGCTACTGGGTCGCAGTGACAGCCGTGGATTCCGCTTTCAACGAAAGCCCCAAGAACCCGATCTTGGTTAAGGTTCCCGACTGGAAGCCTCCCGAACCTCCGAGCTACCTCAACGCCAGAACGTTGCCCGACGGAAGGATAAAGCTCGTATGGGGGGGAAGCACGTCTTTGGACCTCGTTTCCTACAGGCTCTACAGAGGGGAACAGGGGAAGGCCGATTCGCTTCTGGGGGAGTTCGGACCCGAGGTCCATACTTATACCGATCGGGATATAGTCAAGGGGAGAAATTACACTTACTCGGTCGTCGCCGTGGACAAGGCCGGAAACGAGAGCCCCCGCAGGGAGGTCAGGCTTGAGGCGAGGGACCATGTGCCCCCTGCACCTCCACGCAACATAGTGGCCAAGGTAACCCCCAAAGGAGTGCTCATAACCTGGGGCAGGGTGGCGGACCCCGACCTTGCGGGGTACTACGTCTACCGCTCGGACATCCCCACGGGCGTCTTTACGAGGCTAAACCAGAAGCCCTTAAAGGAAAGGAGCTTCCTGGACAGGACGGGGACGTCCGGACACTGGTACAAGGTCAGGGCCGTGGACACATCGGGCAACGAAAGCCCTTGGAAGAAGGCCGTAAGTCCGAGATGAACTTTATCTTCTTAACAACGGTCCTGTCCATCCCCTGCCTTTCCGGAACCTTGGAGGAGGGAAGGGAGGCCCTGAGGCAGGGGGACTACAGCAGGGCCGTGGTGCTCTTAGACAGGGCGGTAGATGAGAACCCCGGCCTTAAGGAGGCCTACATCTTGGCAGCAAAGGCCCACTCGGAGATAGGCGACTGGATCGGGGCTGCGGAGATATTGGAGAGGGCATCCGAGAGGTTCCAGGACCCGGCGATGTACGCCCAGCTCGGCGCAGTATACCTGCAGGCTGGGGATTACGAGAGGGCCATCCCGGCCTTAGAGAGGGCAGTCCGGGCCTATCCCTTCGACCCCGATTACAAAAAGGTCCTGGGTACGGCGTACTTCAACTCCGGCGTCGTGGCGTACAGGAAGGACGACATCGAATTGGCCGAGGAGCGCTTCCGGAGGGCCGTGGAACTTCTGCCGGGGGACGTAAGGCCCCTCCACAATTTGGCGGCCCTTCTCCTTAAGGAGGGGAAGGCTGATTCTGCTTTGATATTTGTGGAAGAAGCCCTCAAGATCTCCCCCGAAGAGCCGAACCTCCTCAGACTTCAAGCTGCCGCATACAGGCAGAAGGAGGACTTCGATGGACTCCTGAGGGTCTACCGGAAGCTTTATAACCTTCAGCCGGACAGCGTCCAGGTCGGGCTCGACCTGGCAATGCTCTACAGGTACCACCGAAGGACGAAGGAAGCCCTTGCGCTCTACGATACCCTTATGGTCAGGTTCCCCAAGGAGAGGAAGGTCTTCGACGCTGCGGCGGGATATTACAGGGACCACTTCAGGTACGATAAGGTGCGGGAGGTCTACGGGAAGTTCCTCAGGGCCGTGCCCGGCGACAGGCTCGCCCTAAGGAGGATCGCCGAGTCCTATGAGGCCGAGGGGAGGTGGAAGGAAGCTCAAAGGATATATAAAGATATGTTGAGGTCACATCCGGAGGACCCGGAGCTCCTGGCCCTCTTAGCCGAGGCATGTAGGATGGGGGGGGACTGGGAGGGAACGGTAGAGGCCTTAAAGGGCCTGGTCCGAACACAACCGGACGATAAGAGGGCGTGGCTCGGACTCGGGGAGGCGTACAGGAGGCTGGGGATGTTCGACGATGCGCTTAGAGCATATCACGAGGCCTCCCTGAGGGACACCCTCTGGGGCGAACCCTGGATAAGGATCGCCGAGATATACGAGCAGAGGGGGAAGAGGGAAGAGGCCATGGGGGCATATAGAAGGGCGATGGATGCAGGCACCGCAGACCCACTTCCATACCATCGCCTGGCAGGATATGCCTTAGAACGTGGAGACACGACGAAGTTCTACGAATACGAGAGGAGGGCCGTGATAAAGGCCATAAGGGCGGTCGCCCAAACCGAAGGTGCCATACGTTCGGGGTTGAAGAGGATAGAGATGGATCGGGCCAAGATGAGGAAGCTTTCGGATATGGCAAGGCTCGCAAAGAGGTACGGAGGCATACTCAGGGAGTGCTTGGACGTCCTCTCGACGGACCCAAAGTTCGAGGAATTTTTGGAGGACCTCCTCCACAGGTATCCGGGTGCAAAGGCGCTGTGGGAATATAAGGGGAAATATGAGGTCTCCAAAGGGAACTTAAGGAAAGCCTTAGAGGCCTTCCGGCGCCTTGTACGGTTGGATTCAAGTTACAAGCCGGGCCACAGGGGGATGGCGGAGGTGCTCGAGAGGATGGGCAGGACCAGGGATGCAATAGCGGCCTACGAGCGCCTCCTCCAGGTTGACCCGAACGACGAGGAGCCATACAGGGCCTTGATAAAGCTCTGTAAGGAGGAAGGAACCTTGTCGGATCTTATATCCAAGTGGAAGAGGGAAATGGAGTTCCATCCCGAAAGGGCCCTCCTTCAGAAGTACCTGTCCATAGCTCTAAGAGAGGTGGAAAGATGAGGGCGATAGTTTCCATCCTGGTGCTATGGTTCGGGGAGGCGGAGGCCAGGGACTGGCTCACGGTGACGGGCTCAGTGGGAACCTACGGTGAGGTGTACCACATGGCAGGAAGGGAGGGGAGGAAGGAGCCCACGACCGGAAGGTTCTACTTCAGGCCGGTGGTCACGGTCCTGGGGATGTCGTTTCCCTTCGAGGTCCTGGTCTCCACCGAGGAGACCAGGTTCCGCCAGCCGTTCAACAGGTTCGGGATAAGCCCGAGGTGGAAGTGGGCGACCGTACACGCCGGCGACTTCACGCCGAACCTCTCCCCATATACGGCAAGGGGGATAAGGCTGAGGGGAGGAGGGATAGAGCTTAAGCCTGGGACCTTCCAGCTTTCGTTCGTGGGAGGTAGGAGCCAGAGGGCGGTCCCAGGCAGGGCGTACGAAAGGAACCTTTGGGCGATACAGTTCGGGGTGGGAAGGAGGGGGAGGACCTTCTGGGACGTGGGCCTCCTATGGGCATCGGACGATACGAGCTCTGTGGACTCGGCCGCTGTCCCCCCACAGCAGAACCTGGTGGTAGCATCCCGGCTCTACCTGAGGCTTTTAAGGGGTAAGCTCTCCTTGGGCGTAGAGGGAGCCGGAAGCCTGCATACCAGGGACATGAGGAGCTCGTCCACCGACTCCCTGGTGAGGGAGAACTTGCCTAAAGGGGTATACGATGCCATCTTCCGACATTTCGAGCCCCGTCTGAGCACACGGGCTGACTACGCCTATAAGCTCAAGCTCGGCCTGCGTCTGAGGCTTGGGGAGTTCAGGGCGGAATATCTGAGGGTAGGTCCCGGATTCGTATCCCTTGGGGTCCCGTATATGGGTAACGACAGGAAACAGGTGAACTTAAGCCTTTCCTTAAGGCCCATGCGGAAGCTTTCGTTAAGGTTAGGGTACTTCGGATACAGGGACAACCTTAAAGGAGAGAAGACACGGACCACATCCCGCAGGTCCCTGTCCTCATCGCTGAGGATAAGGCCCTCTTCCAAGCTCGGACTTGGATTGTCGTTAGGCTGGAGCGGGCTTGTGAGGGAGGATTCTGTGCGCTATCGGAGCTTCAGGTGCGGGGCCGACGGATGGTACAGGTTCCAGAGCTTAAGGCTTCCGCAGACCTTGAGGGTGTCGTACAGGTTTCAAAGGTCCGATCGCCATAATGGTGGATACAAAGTTGAGAACTTCTCGCTCAGGTGGGATGTACAGGCGGGCAGGAAGGTTTCAGGAGGGGCCTACCTCGGGGTGGTGAATTCTGGCAAGCTGAGCTATACTTCAGGCTTTTCCTTGAGGCATATGGCCATGAAGCGAAGGTTCTCCAGTTCCATCGGCGTGAACTTCCGCTTCGGGGAAGGATACACCTCGGTAAGCTCCAGCCTGGGCTCCCGCTTCTCCATAACTCCCTCGGATGTGCTCTCCTTCTCCCTCCGCAGGACCGATTACTTCGGAAGCTCCTACCACGAGACCACGGCGAGCCTCTCCTTCGACCACAGGTTCAGGGTGACCCTTCCCGCCAAAAAGAAATAGGCTGAGCTCATATGAGCCCAGCCTACAAGGTAGTGTTAAACCTACCTTAGAAGGATCATCCTTTTTGTTTCGGTAAATCGGCCTGCAGTCATCCGGCAGAGGTAGATTCCACTTCCTACATGTACACCCCTTTCATCCTTACCGTCCCAGGATATCAGATGGTACCCCGGCTCCTGCACGCCGTTCTTTAAAAGCCTTACCCTCTGGCCTGCCAGGTTATACACCGCTATCTCGACTTCGGATCGTTCGGGCAGTTGATACATTATCTGGGTCCAGGAGTTGAAGGGGTTGGGGAAGTTCTGATAAAGCCGGTAACTTGCCGGCAGATTCGAGGACCCCTCGACGGACGTCGCCGACAGCGCTATCTTCGTACTGGCCATCCCCTTCCAGAATGCAGTCTGTTGGATCTTATGTCCGTTGATGTAGAAGCTTATGGGATCCCCCTCCCTGGCACCTTCGTCTATATCAGGTGTCATGGGATCGTCCCCGAACACATGGATCAGAAATCCCCTTCCATCCCTCACTACGGTCATACCACATATTACTCCATCCGGGTCCACGGCGGTGATGGTATCTCCTACCTTCAGACTACCATCGTTCAGGCCCCAGAAGTCACACACATACGGGGAAGGAAGAAGGTCCGCCGAAGGTTCTGTCTGCAACGCAAGCTTAGCTACCCTACCGACCCTGTAGCCTTCAGAGGGGTACCTCAACACCGTGTCCTCGGGCACCGTGATCCAGTAAGCTTGTCCGGGATAGAGCACTTTCAAGTCGTTCAGGAAGTTGGGCCTATCCGCTGCCCAGGTCCTCCATTGGCCTTCGGAGAAGCCGGCTACGTAAGTGTAAAAGCCTGAGATTGAGTTGAGGGCATGGTACAGGGAATCGGGTTGGTCGGGGAGGTAGCTGACCAGATTCGGCCCCGGAAGGAGCTGAACGGGAGTATCAGGAGGTACAGGCACTCCATATACTTCGAACATAGCAGGGCTGTTCATATTTATCCAGAGCCCATGTAATGGAGAGATTTTCTTCAAGTCGTTCAGGAAGTCGGGCCTGCCCACCGCCCAGGTCCTCCAGCGGCCTTCGGAAAACCCCGCTATGTAGGTACACGAGCCTGGAGGCAGTAAGCTCAAGAGGACATTGAGACTGTCGTTGGGAGGTGATACATTAAACGAGATAAGGTTATCACCCTGCTTCAGGAATATCTTCCTTCGAGCCCAGGGGGTTCCGCTTGCCTCGTTGGAGTATCCACTTTCGTTGGAGGAGCTGTCGACCGCTGTTACGACGTAATAATATGTGACACCGAAGGTTAAACCAGTATCGACGTAGGTAGTATCTGTTATTAGAGAAGAATTTATCTTGACGTAACCTCCACCGCTTCGGGTGCTGCGGTATACGTTATATCCGGCGAGGTCGGGCTCTTTGTTGGCGTTCCAGGACAGGTGGAGCACCCCACTGGTCTGAGCTTGACATGGGAAGATGTAAGACGAAGTGAAATATACTACTGCTAACATCAAGAATTTCCTCATACTTACATCACCTCCTGGATCCGCCAACCTAAATATAACCCTCTTGACCTAACTTTGCAATTTATTTCTTTATTAGTATGCATCCGAAGAGGTTAAAAGCCCAAGCTTACAACTTGCGAAAGGTTGACCGTAAAAGATTGGTCCGTAATGAGATCTTTCAATTTAAAAAGAAGCAAAGACCGTACCACACCTTGATTCCAACTTTCACTTTAAATATCAAAGACTTAAGAGAAATACGGTTTAAGTGTAAAATCATATTAGGGATGCGTTTCTGATCTCGGATCAGACCTACTGGGAACTGTCAGATAGGGCAGAACGAGGCTGTCCGGGGCTGACAGGTTCAGATTCGTCAGCTCTCCGGGGTATTCAACTTCTCCCTGGAACGAGGTGTTCAGAGGGTTGCGAAGAGGGGGAAAGTACTGTAAATTACAGGTGCCATGGAAGGCCCTAAGGCACGGATATTCATAGCTGACAGTCGTTCTATGTCGGAGGTGCAGGACGGAAGTGTGGCCTTGGTGGTCACTTCCCCGCCTTACTACCATATCAAGGACTACGGCGTGCCCGGCCAGATAGGCTACGGCCAGAGCCTGCACGAATACCTGATGGACCTTTCGAGGGTCTGGAGGGAGTGCTGGAGGGTACTGAAGCCCGGAAGGAGGCTCTGCGTCAACATCGGCGACCAGTTCGCAAGGGCTATCCTATACGGAAGGTATAAGGTCATTCCTCTGCATGCAGAGGTCATATCCCAGTGCGAGAGCATAGGGTTTGATTATATAGGCGCTATCATCTGGCAGAAGAAGACTACTATGCGCACAACTGGTGGTGCTGTGGTGATGGGCTCCTTTCCATATCCTCCCAACGGCATCGTAGAACTGGACTACGAGTTTATTTTATTGTTCAAGAAACCAGGGAGATCTTCTCCTGTCCCTAAGGAGGTTAAAGAAGCTTCCAGGCTGGCTCCGGACGAATGGAAGGAGTTTTTCGGTGGACATTGGGCCTTTGCTGGCGAGCGTCAGGTGCTCCACGAGGCGATGTTTCCCGAGGAACTCCCCAAAAGGCTCATCCGGATGTTTTCCTTTATAGGTGAAACGGTGTTAGATCCTTTTTTAGGAAGCGGCACAACGGTTAAAGTTGCTCTAGAACTTGGCCGCAATGCCATAGGCTATGAAATCCAATCGGACTTTGTGCCCGTTATCAAAAAGAAATTGGGAATAGATCGGCCCTCTTTGATATCGCCCTCTGTGGAATTTATAGAGCGCCGGCAATCCGTCCCTCCGGTGGAGGCACCATCCAACTATCGCCCGATGGTGCAGGACATCTGCCCAATACGAGATCCAAGTCAATTCAGGTTCGGGGATGGCCGAAGTTATAGGGTGGTTGAGGTGATGGACGAAAGGACTTTACGTATGGATACGAACTTGGTCGTCACCCTTTTGGGAGTCGTCGTGCCTCCGGAACGGAAGGCGAGGGCTTTGGATTACCTGAGAAAGTTCGTGCTGGGGAAGAGGGTCCTATTGCGCTTTGAAGGGGCGACCTCTGAAGACGGCCCTATTCCCGTCTATCTCTATCTGACAAATAAACTCTTCGTAAATCGCAAGATGATAGAGATGGGTATTGCGGACGCCGACCGTAGGTGTCCCCATCGCTACCGCCAAAAATTCTTACAAGCTGAGGAGAGACGCAACCTGATCTATCTACCGAGACTACAAGAACTCGGTCAAGCTCACTTATAGGGGAGGTAAAGGTGCAGGAGCGTAGGGGATATCCCTTCTGGGAGATAGAGCCCAAGTGGCAGAGGATCTGGGAGGAGAGCGGAGCTTACCACACGGACCTTTCGAAGACCGAGCGCAAGCTATACTGCCTCGTGATGTTCAGCTACCCATCCTCCGACAGGCTCCACATAGGCCACTGGTACAACTACGGCCCCACGGACACCTGGGCGAGATACAAGAGGATGCAGGGGTATAACGTCTTCGAGCCTGTAGGATTCGACGCCTTCGGGCTTCCGGCCGAGAACTACGCTATAAAGACCGGGGTCCATCCGGCCAAGAGCACATATGAAAACATCCACCACATGAGACGGCAGCTCAGGCGGATAGGGGCCATGTACGATTGGAAGAGGGAGATCGTGACATCCGAACCCTCGTACTACAAGTGGACCCAGTGGATATTCCTCCAGCTCTATAAGGCGGGCCTCGCTTACCGTAAGGAAGCTCCGGTGAACTGGTGTCCCAACTGCCGCACAGTGCTCGCCAACGAGCAGGTGATAGAGGGAAGGTGCGAGAGGTGCGGGACGCAGGTGGTGCGGAGGGACATGGAGCAGTGGTTCTTCAAGATCACGGATTATGCAGAGAGGCTTTTAGAAGGCCTAGACCGGATAGAATGGCCTGAAAAAACCAAAACAATGCAAAGGAACTGGATAGGCAGAAGCGAAGGAGCCGAGATAGACTTCCCGGTAGCCGGCAGGGACGAGCGCATCCGGGTCTTTACGACGAGGCCGGATACGCTTTTCGGAGCAACTTACGTGGTCTTAGCTCCGGAACATCCCCTCGTGGAGGTCCTGACGACCCCCAAGAGGAGGGCGGAGGTCGAAGCGTACGTGCACCAGGCGAGGACGAAATCCGAGATAGAGAGGCTCTCCACCGAGAGGGAGAAGACTGGGGTTTACATAGGTGCGGAGGCGATAAACCCTGCGACCGGGGAGCGCATACCAATATGGATAGCGGACTATGTGCTCTTGGAATACGGTACCGGCGCAATAATGGCGGTTCCTGCCCACGACGAGAGGGACTGGGAGTTCGCCAAGAAGTTCGGGCTTCCGATAAGGGTCGTCATAAGGCCCAAGGAAGGGGAGCCTCCTGACGACCGTGCCTACACCGACCCTGGAGTCATGGTAAACTCCGGAGAGTTCACCGGCCTCGATTCCGAGGAGGGAAAGGAGAAGGTCATAGCCTGGCTCGAGGAACGGGGAATAGGGGAGAGGAAGGTTAGGTACCGGCTGAGGGACTGGCTCATCTCCAGACAGAGGTACTGGGGTGCCCCCATACCCATAGTGTACTGCGAGAGGTGCGGCATCGTCCCCGTGCCCGAGGAGGACCTTCCTGTGCTCCTGCCCGAGGACGTGGACTTCACGCCGAGGGGGGACGGAAGGTCACCTTTAGCCACGTCCGAGGAGTTCGTGAGGACCAGGTGTCCTTCCTGTGGCGGGCCTGCAGAGCGGGAGACCGACACCATGGACACCTTCGTAGATTCCTCCTGGTACTTCCTGAGGTACCTGAGCCCCGAAAGGGACGATGTGCCCTGGGACAGGGAACTGGCCGATAGATGGCTTCCCGTGGACCAATATGTGGGTGGTGCCGAACACGCCACCATGCACCTGCTTTACGCCCGTTTCATCATTAAGGTACTATACGACCTCGGCCACATCTCCTTCGACGAGCCATTCCAAAGGCTCTTCCATCAGGGGGTCATAACCCGTGGAGGGGCCAAGATGTCCAAATCGAAGGGGAACGTGGTCAACCCGGACGAATTCATAGACCAGTACGGCTCGGATACCTTCCGGTGTTATATGATGTTCATGGGGGCGTACGAGGAAGGAGGCGACTGGGACGACAGGGGAATCCAGGGGGTACACAGGTTCTTGAACAGGGTGTGGAGGCTCGTGACGGAATACCACGATCCGTCCGAACCCCTCCTCAGGAAGGACGCCTTGGACCGCCGGATGCACAGGACTATCAAGAAGGTAGGGGAGGATATAGAGAGGTTCCACTTCAACACGGCCATAAGCGCCATGATGGAGTGGGTCAACGACCTGTACCAGGAACTCGTAGAAAGACCTAAGGCCAACTTCGGGGCCTATCTGGAGGCACTGGTGCAGGTATTGGCCCCGTTCGCCCCTCATTTGGGCGAGGAGCTCTGGAGGAGGCTCGGCCACACCGAAAGCGTCTTCGATGTCCCCTGGCCCTCCTACGACCCCGATATGGCACGGGAAGAGGAGGTAGAGGTCCCCGTGCAGGTAAACGGTAAGGTCAGGGCACGCCTCAGGGTTCCTGCGGATTTATCCCAAGAAGAACTTGAAAGGCAAGCACTTTCGCATCCCAACGTCCAACGGTACCTCGGTGGTCGGCCTCCGAAGAGGGTTATAGTCGTCCCAGGGAAACTGGTGAGCGTCGTAGTTGGGAAGTAATTAGGAAGATTTTAGGAAAAATGGAGGAATATTTAACCGTCAAGGAGGCGAGTTTAGAGCTCGGAGTGTCGGAGAAGACGGTCAAGAAATACATAAAAAACGGCATACTCCGGGCTCAGATGATCAACGGTAGATGGGCTATTGCGGCCGAAAGTTTGCGGGAACTTCCTAGGAACTTATATGGAAGAATTCAGGAAAAAGTTGGAATACCGGCCAACAAGCTCCTGGTGGACCGGAACAAGTACGAATCCCTGCTTAAGGAGGTAGCTCGGCTTCAGGCAAGGGAGGAGCTACTGTGGAGCTTCCGACAGGAGCTCGAGGAGATGAAGAGGAGGATAGAAGCACTGGAAAGGGAAGTGGGGAAGCTGAAGGAAAAGCGGGGCCTTTTTAGGAGGAAGAAAGCTTAGTTTACATAATACTCCTTATCGGAAGTAAGGAGGACAAGCGTGAGGGTCCGCACACTGGTGCTGAGGGCCGCAGGCACCAACTGCGACCTGGAGACGGCTTACGCCTTTGAGAAGGCCGGAGCCGAAGCAGAACTTGTGCACATAAACGAGCTCGTTCGTAAGGAAAAGGACCTGGCCGAATATCAGGTCCTCGCCATCCCCGGAGGCTTCACCTACGGAGACGACATATCAGCAGGAAGGATATTGGCCAACGAGCTGAGGTATAAGCTCTCCGACCGACTCCTACGCTTCGTGGAGGAAGGAAAGCTCATCATAGGTATCTGCAACGGATTTCAGGTGTTGGTCAAGGCTGGCTTCCTTCCAGCCCTGAAGGGCCCCGGAAAGGCCCAGGAGGCCACGCTCGGCTGGAACGACTCCGGAAGGTTCGAGGACAGATGGGTGTACCTGAAGGTCGAACCTGGAAACCGGTGCGCCTTCACGGATGGCCTAGAAGGGATACTTTATATGCCTGTGGCGCACGCCGAAGGTAAGTTCATCGCTCCTCAGGAAGTGATAAAAAGTATAGAGGAAAACGCCCAGGTCGTCCTGCGTTATGTGGACCCCTCCGGAGAACTTTCCGGATACCCTTGGAACCCAAACGGTTCTTTAGGAAACATTGCCGGAATCTGCGACCCGACGGGCAGGATATTCGGCCTCATGCCCCACCCCGAGCGCCACATAGACGGCTTCCAGCATCCCAGATGGACCAGGGAGGGTTTGAAAGAGGAAGGCGACGGTATGGGGATATTCAGGAATGCAGTGAGGTATGTGAGGGAAAATCTGTAAACCTCTCCAGAACCTGCTCAGGAGAGGCCGTTCCCGTCGTCCCGAGCTGCTGGATGGTTATGGAGGCAACTACGTTGCCGACTACTGCAGCTTCCTCCGGACTACCTCCGGCGCAGAGGGAGAGGAGGGCCCCCGCCATGAAGCTATCCCCAGCTCCCACTGGATCTATCTCACCCTGAACCCTGAAGGCCGGAACGTGGACGACCTTGTCCTTCCGGAAGACCATCGTCCCCTCCTCCCCCATCGTGATGAAGGCCGGCCTGCCCGTCCTCTCCACGAGCCTCCTTCCGGATTCCATCACGTTTCCCTCGTGTCCCGGGTACACCGCCCTTGCAGCCTCGTACCTGTTGGGCTTCACCACGACCCACCTGAACTTCCCTATCCTCTCCCTCGAATCCACCAATATCGGCTTTTCAGGATGCGCCCTCCCTATCTCAGCCAAGGCCTCCCTCACCCTGTCGGTTACGACCCCGCAGTTCCTCTCCTGGACCTGGTCGGAGACGGCGAACCCGTCCACCTTCGGAAGGAGGGAGTATATCGCCCGAATTATGTGGTCCTCGGCCTCGGAAGGGAGCGGAAGGCGGTTCTTTATGTCCATCCTGTTCATCTCCCTTTCTCTGCTGCCCTCCCTGAGCATAGGTTTCGTATATGTGGGAGTGAACCTGTCCGGGAGCACCAGCAGGTTATCTATGTTCACCTCCATCTTCAACAGCCCCTTCCTCAGCTCGTAACCCTCCCCGTCGTCCCCTATGACCCCGAGGGCATATATCCTCCCGGCCCTCAGGGCCGCAAGGTTCGATGTCACGGTCCCGGCAGCCCCCGGAGAACATCTCTTCTCCACCACCTGGTACGCCTCCAGCCCGGTCTCCAGCGACACCTCGCTCAGGGACCTGTCTATTACCAAGTACTTGTCCAAGAAAAAATCCCCCAGGACTGCTATCCTCATGCGGGGGAAGGTGCTGAGCAGCTCCTCCATCCGGCCGAGGTCCATATCCGCAATATCTCCCTGTAGAGGGCCGGAAGCGTGGCCCTGTGGTCCCCCCTCACGTAGAAGCTCTCCCCGCCGTCGGCCACCGTGCGCACGAGCACGGTCTTGTAGGGCCTGAAGTAGTACCTCCAATCGTCCTTGGGCGCCTCCTTCCTCCAATCGTCGCCCAAGGGGACAAGGTCGAAGACCGCCGTGGTGAAGTGAGCTATCCTCCTCCCCTCCCGGTGGGCCACGTTTCTGGCCATAGCTAAAGCCTTGAGGTAGACCTCGGGCCCCGTTACCGCCGAGCCGTAGTCGAGGAAGACCCCCCCTTCGAGCTTGGAGATGGTGGCGGCGAATATCAAAAAATCCGTATAAGATGCCGCCCCCACCGCAGCCCCGTCGCAGTTGGGGTGTTCGTGGACTATGTCCCCTCCTATCGTGACATGTATGGTCACGGGTATCCCAAGCCTCCACCCTGCCGCCAATATGCTCAGCTCCCTGTAAGGTGC
>Ga0209410_1000127_pt1 | contig 31820 bp, 32 predicted proteins | sample Mar14436cmmetaG_FD_184135 | JGI IMG/M metagenome (GOLD analysis project Ga0209410, IMG submission 184135) | Marine hydrothermal vent microbial communities from Guaymas Basin, Gulf of California to study Microbial Dark Matter (Phase II) - Marker... ... | reverse complement strand
AAAATGGGTTACGGAGAGTTTGCCAGGGAAGCAGGGTTAATTTAAACCGTGTATCGGACCTGTTAATTACGTAAATCATAAGGTTTATAGAAACAAGTCTGTTACTTAATGTGCACATACAAGTCGCGAAAGATCATTTGTAGTTATATATGGAGTATTGGGGAGTTTGTCATGTCAAGAGTATTTTTTGCTGATATTAGAAGTGGTTTTGGCTATAATTTACTTGATAAACTGGAACTTTTAATGAATAAGTTAGAGTTAGAGAAGAAGATTGATAAGGGAGATGTTGTTGGAATAAAGACGCATTTTGGAAGTCTAGGGACTACTAGGCATCTTAGACCGATGTACATTAGGGCAATTGTCGATAAAGTTAAGGAACTTGGTGGTAGGCCTGTTGTTGTTGAAACTTGTGGACACGGTTATGGCGGCGGTGTTTGGGGTATAAGAGCTACTGCCACAGGATATTTGGATGTTGCTGCGAGAAACGGATTTACTCCTCAGTCTTTGGGTGCTAATATTCTTATTTTGGATGGACAGTGGGGTCTTGACTTTTTTACCTTTGAAATTAAGGGTATTAGGTTGTCAAAAGTGTATTTACCTAATGGTCTCAGGGGAATAGATTTTATGATCGTTGCCAGCCATTTTAAGGGGCATGACATGGCTGGTTTCGGCGGCGCGTTGAAAAACTTAGGTGTTGGACTTGTTGCTAAGCCTAGTAAGGGTTTGATTCATATAGATGGCAAAATAAAGCTTGAAGAAAGTGAGGACGTTAAGTGTACTGGTTGTGCTCGATGCGTAGAGGTTTGCCCAGTAAAGGCGGTTACGATGGTTAATGGTAAGCCTGTTATAGATTTTGAGAAGTGTATTTTCTGTGGTTTTTGTTATTCTAGACTCATATGTGAACCTAGGGTTCTTAGGCCTAAGTGGACAAGTAGTGAAGAAGGTACCATTAGATTTGTTGATAATGCTTTCGGAGTTATAAGTTATCTCGGTAAGGATAATTTTGCTTATATTAACTTTGTAATTGATGTTACACCGTACTGTGACTGTGCTCCTTTTAGTGATCAGATTATAGTGCCTGATCAGGGAATTTTGGCTTCTTTTGATCCGGTTGCTGTAGATAAAGCTTCGTACGATCTTGTAAATCAAGCTCCAGGTATTCCTGGAAGTGCTGCTGAAGAGAAAGACGCCATGAAACCGGGAGTTGATAAGTTTTCTAAGATTTTTGGTCATAATTCTGCTGCTTTACAGTTGGAAGTTGCAGAGAAACTTGGTTTAGGAAGTAGGGAATATGCTTTAGAATGGGTGATTCCTGAAGCACAAAAAGAAAACATGAAGAAAACATAGAATCTACCTTTACAAATTGGATTTATGCTACTTTATTTACCCACGGGGCAAACTTTAATGCATATGCCGCAGATCTGTTCTCCAATATTTGGTAGTTTACTGAGTTCTTTCAGTCTACTATAACATTTTTCAACGTCAAATACTTCATTTCGATCTACAGGGTAATCCTTAAAGTTTGATGGTTTAAGCGCTCTTACAGGGCATGCATCTATACACTTGGTACATTTTCCGCATCTATTTTCAAGGGGTTTTCCAGGTCTTAAAGGTATATCTGTTAGTACTGTTGCGAGCCGCACTCGAGGACCGTATTCGGGTGTTATTAAAAGTATATTTTTACCTATCCAGCCTAGGCCTGCAGCTCTTGCAAATGCCTTATGTGATACATGTCCCATTGCGGATTTCTCGTCGATAACCATGGATGCGGGTATTGGCTGGGCGTTATATCCGTATTCGGTTATTTTTTCAGCAAGACGGAAAGTTATTTGATCAAGCAGCATATTTGCAGTTCTATAGGCATGTGCATACAATTCTCCCGGGTTTTCCTCCGTTATTAACTCAAAAACTTTTTTAGGTAGTGGAACCGCTATTGAAATGGCGTACTTAAAATTTTCCATCAAATTTGAAGGATATGTTTTAAGCGTACTTAAAAGTTTTAAATCTGCAACACCAACTAAAGTTGCGCCGAGTGAATGTGCTAATTCTAACAACTGATTTGTAAAATCTTTACTCATTTTGAACCCATTCTCCTTCTTACGATCATTTTAATTTAGGGTTTTGCGAGTTAAGTTAATAAGCTGTTTGTGAGAATTGTAAGTTGGATGATGAAAGGACTACCGACTGTACTTCTTATGATGAGCTCTGGCTTTCCTGACTACTTGATAACATCAAATAATTCTTATTTCCGCTTCTCTCAATATTCTTCTTTCTTCTGGTTTTATTTTTGCCACTACTTCGATGTATTGATCTAGATTTGATGACCGGAGCTTTCTCTGTAATAGTTCTTGTATTTGGAATATGCCACTGCTGTTGTTCATATGAACTTCTATTCGTACTGGTTTTTCTTTTCCTTTTTTTATTTCTACATAGTCTATGGCAAGTGCTGATATGCTGTGTATGCTAACTTCTCCAAGCGCGAAGGGTATTCTTGCTCTTCCTTTTGCCATGTCTGTTGCATCTGCCACTCCTATTATTCCTGCTTCAACTGTTAGTGCTGTTACGTCTTTGTCGTGTGCGTAAATTGCATGTAACACGTTTGCTAAAACGTGAATTCGTTTTTCAATGTCTTCTCCATATATTTCTTCTAGGATTCTTTCTACTATTGGTTTTGCTATCCATAGAGAAAACTCGTAGTGATGTTCTCTATGAACTATATGTCCTACATCGTGTAGATATGCTGCCAGTAGTACTGTTAGTCTTGCATCGTCTATGTCGCCAGTTTTTTCTTTTATTGTGTTTGGTTCAATGCCAGCTTCATAAAATAGATCTAAGATCTTCAAAGCGTTCAGACTAGTAATTATGCTGTGAGTTTTTCCATGATCGTTGTACCTTAGTCTTCCTACAGCTGCTATGTTTACTGCCTCAAGTAGATAGTTTATTTCTCTATCGTTTAATAGGATTTCCAAGGCTTTTTTGCATTTTTCACTTTTAGACACTTGTTCTTTGAGTTTTTCGACTAACATCTCTTGAAATGTCAGTTTATGAATTTTATCTTTCTTCTGCTTTCTTTTCATTACGAAGCCACTTCCTAGAAATTTACCGTAATTTTGACAGTTTATGTTGAACTAGAAGTGGAAAGAGTTTTAATATTTGTTTTTACAAATTTTAGTTATAACGGGGGAATATGAAATTGGAAGCTTCTGTACACAAATTGTTGGAAGAGGCTGAGGAATATCTGAGTAAACAAAACTATTCAAAAGCAGCATATAAATATCTTGAAGTTGCCAAAATATTCGAAAAAGATGGAAAAACAAAGGAGGCAGAACGTTACCTTAAACTTGCCGTTGATAATTTTGTCATTGCTGCTAATGAAGCTAGACGTGTTAAATCTTTCAGAAAAGCAGCAGAAAACTCTCTTATGGCCCTGAAAGTATATGAAAAATTAAAAATGATGGAAAAAAGAGATCAACTGGTTCTAAATATAGCTTCCGACCTTGCAAATGCCGCCAACGAATACTTAATGTGGAAAGAAATTAGAGGTGCCGCTACATGTGTCGCTATTTCAAGTTTGATATATTTTGCTGTCGGTAGAATTGACGATGCAAAGAAGATTATTAAAAGTTTTAAGGATAAAATTTCCGCTGAGGACTTTGAAGCTAATAGAATATTGAATATTGCATCCTTAATTCAAAAAGTTGTTGTTGACTCTGATGCTTCAACGTATTCAGAGGTTGAAGGACTAGTAAATTCTGTTTTAAAACCTATGCTTCCACTTATTAAAGGTAACATGTTTGTAAAAATAATCGATGAAGCGATGCAAACCATTGGCAGTAAGGTTAAGAAAGAAATTCGACTTCCAAAAATCACACCCGCCCTTCGCGTCCCACTTGATCTAACTTTTAATACGCCGTTTGATATTACTCTAAAATTGAAGAATGTCGGTGAAGGCGAAGCTAAAAACGTAAAAATCGTTTTTAACGTACCGGAAGAAATAGAAATTGTTAAAGGAAAACGGGAAACCACTATTGATATGCTTCCCGCTAATGGAGAAGTGGAAATGAAAATAACCTTAAATGTTCCGAGTAAAGGTGCAGAGAAGGAAGAATACAGTATTAGTGCGGATTTAGAATATTTTGACATGGTTGGAACAGCGTACTCAATTACCATAGGCCCCGTGAAAATTACATTACACTTAGTTCGGGAAAGCGAGAAATTAAAAAAAGAAATTAAAGATATCATTAAGAAAATGTCAGACTTAAAGGAGAAAATCAAAGATTTTCCCAAAGTTCTTGAATATGTATTTCTCCGGTTAATAGATGACATAAAAAATGCTGTAAACAAAAGTGAAGAGCTCTTACGTAAAGAAAAAATAGATGAAGTAAAGATAAATCTTAGGATTGTAGACTTTGTTCTTAACGAAATATCGCAACTACTTGCTGATAAAGGATTTGAGGAAAAAGTTAAACTCTTGAAGGAGCAAATTAAAAAAGCTGAGAAACAAAAAAACGTTGCTATTAGAGCTTCAGAGAGCCAATCTGAGGAAACTGGAGGATAAGTGTTGTTTAAAATACTGGTACTTCCCGTGGGAAACGTTCCAAATAAAATTCTTAGGGGTATTTGTGAAGCATTGAAGGAAGTTTACGGTGCAATCTGTGAAATTTATCCGAAAAGCCTTCCTGTTCCCGGTGAGGCTTATTCTCCAGAAAGAAAGCAGTATCATGCTTCGTTTTTTGTATCATTGGCAGAAAGATATGCGAGGATGTTGCATTTTACGAGGGTTGTAGCTATTACTGATGTTAATCTTTTTGTTCCAGGTTTGAATTTTGTTTTTGGTCAAGCTAGTTTACATGGGCTTGGTGCTGTTGTTTCTCTTTTTATGCTTAGACCCGAAGTTTACGGTGAGTCTCCTGATATGGATCTTCTATTGGAAAGGGTTGTTAAAACTGTTATCCACGAGATTGGTCATACGCTTGGTCTTAATCATTGCGATAATCCTAGATGTGTTATGAGGTTTAGTAATCATGTTGGAGAAACAGATTTTAAAAACAAAAATTTCTGTTCAACTTGCAGGAAGAAGGTTGACCGAGCTTTAGAAAAGTACCTAAACGAGTGAAAAGGTGAATTTAATGGATGTTGATTTAGATACTATAAGAAGTATGTTCTTAAAAAAAGTTGAAGAATTTAAGTTGAAAATGTATTCTAATAATAAATTTATCCGAATTATTTCTCGTACAGGCGAGTTGAGGTTTATATCGCTTGAAATATTGATTGTTTTCATTGTTTTTACTCCTTTGTTTTTGCTGCGTTTCTCTCCAGGTGTTATTTTATTATCGAACTTTGTGGACGTTCTTTTTCTGTCATTTATTTTCTCCTCTCTCTTTATTGTTCTCCCAGTAAACGCGATCTTAACGCTCTTAGGGAGAGGTATTGAGAAAAAGGCGTTAAAGAAAGAGAAAAATCTTTTAGAACTAGGTAAAAACATAATAAATAAGGAGTTAATGTTTTTTCAGCAACATTTAGATGTAAAGGTAGAGTTACGAAGAGAGTTAAGTGAAGAAGACCTTATAGATATGATTATTGAGAATAGTGGAAAAAAACTGGCTTATGGTCCTCGTGATCTGGTTTTTCGCGCAAAAAACAACATAGATCTCATTATTATTGATTCTGGGGTCTTTGATAATCGATATGGTCGATTTTTGATCTTTCAGTTTAGTTATCCCTTAAGATTAGAAAAGCCAATTTTAACGACAATATCGGAAAATGAAGAAAAAAACGAAAAACCTGCTAACGAGGGGGAAGAGGTACCAGAGTGGTATGACAGGCTCGTTTCTCTTCTCAAGAGTTATATTAATTTATCTAATAGTAAAGAAGTTCTTCTACGGTTAGAAAATAATAGGTTAGAGATAGTTATTTGTGAGTATCAGCCGTTAGGTTCTCCTGGATATTCGCAGTTCCTACAGGAACTAAAGGATTTTGTTTGTAACGAGCTTAGTAGTTGTTATAACGTTAATTGGTAAATCTTCTAGGTGGAATGTTGATGTAGTGAAGATTTGAGACGTTTGCTCCCCTAAATACAGTGACACAACCTCTGGTAGGATTTTATGTACGGGGATAACTCCTTTGTTAACTCCAGTACACCAACTGTGAACATAAATGTAAAAGACCCTATCCTTGTATCTATAGTGTGCTAAGAAGAAATCGTTTGGATGCAAGGGCGCTTTTTTAACATAGAAGGGCCAAAGCTTACATGCAGTTGGTTTATCTTCTTGAATACTACAAATATTCCCGTCTTGGAATATACATGTTCCGCCCTTTCTCTTTAGGTAGGGGATCCCTCCTTCACATTCTATGACGTTACTACCGTATTTTTCCATCAGTTTTTGCGCCTCACTGAGACTTAACGGGACTTTAAATTTACGACAACATTTGCCGCATGCAAAACAAGACCATGTTGTAACAAGTTTCCAAGGGATTAAGGGCATTTAAATGCCCTCACCCTTTTAAGCTTACTTATTACGATGAAAGCTTAACGTATTTTTACGTCTTTTTAGAAGAAAAATTATTTAAAAAAGTATTGACTTGCATCTATTGTTTTCTTTTTTCCTTTAGAAACCAGAAAACCAGGAAATCTTTTTCGGATGCGAAGTAGCTTCTCCATTTTTCTGCTTCTTTTTCGTCAAGAAACCAAAATGTATAAAGTATTCCTGAGTTTTTCCATTTTATTGCTGAGGGTGGTATTGGTGGTTTTCGAGGGCTTTCTCCTTGTGTAAGGACTACTAGCCGCCATATGTATTTATTGTTGTTTTCTCTGGTTTGTTGGAGCATATTCATACCCTGTTCCCCTTTTAAGCCGATTTAATTCATATAACTTTGTCTTTATAAATAATATGATAGAATCGATAGCGCAGTGGTCTTAAGTGGCGCCATTTCTATATATTAGTTTGATGATAAAATTAGTTTAGACGAGGCCTTCTTTTCTGCACCATTCTATTGTTCGTGTCATTCCTTCTCTAAGAGTATATTTCGGCTTGTATCCTATGCTTTTGATCTTCGAAATGTCATAGTGGCGATGTGTAAGTATTGTTTCCAGGAATTCTTTACTTATTTTTGGTTTTTTGCCCGTGAACTTAGCTTTGATCTCTGAAAGAGATACGGCAAATTTTGCTAAAAATACTGGTATATGTTTTACTTCTCTTTTAATCCCTAGGTAGTCTAGGATAAGAAAGTACAGTTCTTTTAATGTTATTGTTTCTTCGTCGGCAGCTATGAAAATTTCTCCTTCTGCTCTTTTTTCGTAAGCAAGTAAGAGAAGTGCATCAATTAAGTTTCTAACGTATATTTGATGGGTTAATGTTTCTCCTGAACCGATTATTGGTAGTTTTCCTTTTGCTATTAGGGGTATTAGAACTCTGTACTGTGGTGATCCTTCTCCATATGCTGGAGCAGGTCTTATTATAGCTATTGGAAGACCATTTTCCTTATGTGCATTTAATACGATTTTTTCTGCTTCTAGTTTTGTTTTCCCGTATGTTGTGAATGGTCTACAAGGTGTTTCCTCGTTTGCTATGCCTTTAAATTTTCCTATGACTGATACAGAGCTTGTGAAAACGATTTTTGAGTCGTATTTCAAACATTTATCTACCACGTTTCTTGTTCCTTCAACGTTAACAGAATACATTAGTTCTTTTGGCGCCGAATAACTTACTATCGCGGCGAGGTGAAAAACCAGCTCTGGTCGAACTTTTTTAAAAACTTCTTTGAGGTTCGCATTGTCTCTTATATCACCTAAAATTACTTTTATGCCCCCTATTTCAAGGGGGTCTATCGCGTAAACCGTAATGTCGTGACTTTCCTCTCTTAATTTTTCGATTAAATGTCTACCTATAAAACCAGTTCCACCTGTTATCAGTATTTTCATTTCAAGCATCTCCAAAACTTTCAAAATGTTATCTTTAGCGAATTATGATGATGAAATGGTATATTAACTTTTAAAAAGGGAAAATTTAAATATGTAGGTTTTTCCTAAAAGGGTAACCCAGCAGTTTTGAAATAGTTAGATTTATATATTGTTTTGTCTCTTTATGTGTATTATGTCTAAATTTGAGAGGCTTTATAGGGTTAAGGAAGTTTGTGAGATTTTGAGAATTGATAGGAGAACGCTTTGGAAGTGGATTAAGGAGGGGAAAATCAGAGCTATCAAACTTCCAAGCGGCAGACATCGTATTCCAGAAAGTGAAATTCGAAAAATAGTGGGTGGAAGTGGTGGGAGAAGCAGTTAAACTTACTGCGTGTTTCAAAATCGATGGAGAAGTTCCTGACATGTTCAACTTATATAAGCAACTTGTAAATGGACTGTTGAACTACGCTTTCTTGAGAAACATAACTTCTTTTAAAAGGCTTAAAGCAGAAAAATATTTTGAAATGCGGGGAAAATACCCTAATCTACCTTCTCATTATGTTTATACTGCTTGTCAAATGACGTGTTCAATCTACAAGTCCTTTAGAAAACTTAAAAGGAAAGGTAAAGCTAAAGGAGATAAGCCTGTATTTAGAAAGGATGTTATTATGCTTGACGATATTCTTTTCACTTTAAAACTTGATGATTGGGTTGTTTCAATAGCAACGCCGAACGGAAGAGTTAAGCTTAAACTTCTACATGGAAAATATCATGAGAAGTTTAAATATTGGAAAATTGGACAAGCATGGCTAATTAAAAGAAATAATGATTTATTCTTAAATGTTGTTTTCTCGAAAGAAGTTGAAGTTGAGAAGCCGATTAATGTTATTGGTGTGGATGTTAATGAAAATAATGTTACTATAGCTAAGCCAAATGACTTTGAACGTAGGGTTACGGGGGAGAAAAATATTAGAATTGCTTATTTTTTGAAGCGTAGAAGGATTCAGTCTAAAATTAAGGGTGGGGAAATTAGGAGGAAACTTTTAGCTAAGTATGGTGAAAGGGAGAAGAATAGAGTTTTGGATGTTTATCATGTAGTTGCGAATTGGGTTGTTAAAGAAGCTTTAAAGTCAAACTCGGCAATAGCATTGGAGGACATCAAAAACATTAGGAAGAGGATTAAGTTTTCTAGGGAAATGAATGGTAGGTTGCATAGGTGGAGTTTTCGCAAACTTCAAAAAATAATTGAATATAAGGCTAAGTTAAATGGAATCCCCGTAGTTTATATTGATGCTAAGGGTACTTCTACTTACTGCCCGATATGTGGGGCAAAACTAAGCCCGAATGGGCAGTACAGAACAATGAAATGTAAAAGATGTGGTTTAAAAGCAGATAGAGATATCATAGGAGCATGGAACATTAGGTTGAGAGGATTAAAACAGATAGATGTGGCGAGCCCCGTTCCCGCCGAAAGCCTCCCAATGAAACTGGAGGGAGGAAGGGAGACAAAATATTACAAAACGTTAAGCCTCCTAGAACGGTTACGAGGTAGTTAACGTGAAGTGGTTCATGGAGCTTCCAGATGTTTTTGAATCGATTAGTCATAGAATGAATAAACAATTTAATTCTTTTAGGAGAAAACTACTTCAATTGTACAATTTGCGTTCCATTTTTTTGGCTGATGCTTTTGATGCTGATGAGAAACTTGAGATATTTTATGATGATTCCGGTTATTTGATGTGTGAAATTCTCTTTAAAAAAAGCGGAAAAGTGGAAATTACTGCTTACTCCAGAGAGGTAGCCGAGCTAGATGAGTCAAAGGCAGGGATATTTGACTTTTTAGGAAAAAGAAAATAGAAAGAATAAAATAGCATCGTGTAGAGAATAATAAATTACTTAAAATAAAGCTATTATAAAGGGGATATACTTGCATACCTGGGAATTGAAGCTTGAAGAAGAAAAAATAACTTTCTACGATGTAACTACAAAGCTTGGGAATGTTATTCTCAGACATTACTTAATTGATGATTTTAAGAAAAAGGGAAGTTTCCTTCCCTTAAATTTTGAGTTAACATGTGGTGGAAAACGCAAGGCTACTGAGTATTATGCAATCGTTCTTATTCGAACAATGAATGAGGAGCAACTTTTTGGAGCGATTTTCGAGTGGTTAAGTTTAGGGCTTAGAATAGTTGCTGTAGCACCGAAAGAACTTGCGGATCAACCCACAGATGTAATACTTTCAAGGATTGAAGATTTTGCAGCGAAGGGGGGAAATGTAAAAGAAATGGAGATAATTGTTTCTCAAAAGACTAAATTTTCGGGTAAATAAGGTTCTGAATGGAAACATTTTAAAGGTAATTAGTGGATTGAATTTTCACGTTAATTAGCTTGGTTGTGATTTTATGTCATGGAAAGAAGCTCCGTCGGAGGAGGATTTAAAAAACTTTAAGCAATATGTGGAAAATGCTCGCGAAGATTTACATACAATAGCTAGAAATGATGCTGAAATGATTTCAAGTAAGGTAAAGGAAGAAGATTACAAGGCTGCTGCTGAGTTTGTTCTTGACATGGTTATAAACTCTATACTTGTTAATAACACAGAGTCTCCTAGGAAGGTTATTGAGTTCATGAAGAAAAAACCTGAGAAGTATGGTAGAATTTTTGAGAATGAAGCTTTCAAAATCGCGGAAAAACTTCTGAAGGCATTTGAGGATAAGAACTTAGACCTGTTTTCTGAAGCTATGCAAGAAATTGTAGATAAATTGTTCGGGAAAACTTCGCTAGAACTTAGATTCTCAACACTTAAAGACCTTCACTGTGCCTTCTTTACATACAAGTGAGCTTATTCTCCCTGCATATGTTTTTGGGCTTTAATTTGAATAGATCTCTAAGTAAACCTTTAATAACGTCTACTACGCTTCTAAGCAGAAAATGTTTTACTGGTTTTAGTCCTTTCGCCGCATATTCTTCTGACCTTTCTATTCTGAACCAGAGAGGTGGATGGGGGTCCCAGCTGAACCATTTAAGTGCAGATCTACGTAGTTTATATGCTGGCATATATATGGTAAATTTTCTGAGGGCTGAAGCAAGTTCTTTGGGTTTCCCAGAAACATATATGGCTTCTAGATCTGATTTTGCTTCAAAAAATTTTGCAATAAAAAAGAGAAAGGTGAAAGCAATGAAGAAATATAAGAGCCAAAATTGAACAAGAAACGGAAACTTATAGAAAAGATAAATTCTTAATATGTACTCTCCTATGAAGAGTAGGAATAGACAAAGCGGATCTTTACCTTTAATGTGGGAAAACTCGTGTCCAACAATGACTTCAAGTTCACCTTCATCACATATACCTAGGAGTCCGGAAGTTATAAGTAGTGTTGATCTTTTGGAGGAAATTCCAGCTGCTGCAGCGTTTGGTAATAAAACGTTGGCTATTGTTATTTTCGGTTTGTGTACTTTGAATTTGTTGGCTAGAATTGAAACTAGCCTGTAGAGATCGATGTTTTTAACCTCTAGTTGTCTAATCTCTATATTTATTCCTATGTCCTCTAGTGTTTCCAAAACCTTTAGAGGTGTTATTAATTCTCCAAGAGCTATTGTTCTTTCATAGATTGCCTGTTTGATCTCTGTGATTGATCTTCCATATCTATGCAAAAACCATTGAAGATCCCTATATCGTGTTACTATTTTTACTAGTTGCACAATGTTATATTCATCTGTTATTTTCCATCTTCCCATTGAATAAACTATTTTATCGGCGTTAAAAAGAATAGTTAGCTGTATACCGACCGCTAGTATAATGGCTAAGAGGGGCTTTATAAAAAAGACTGCGAGAATGATGAGGTAAGCAAACATGTATAACATTATCATGCTATCGCTGAATAAACCAAGTGACCTAGGTGTTTTGAGTTTTTCCATTAATGGTGGTTTTCCAGCTATAAATAGCAGCGAGAGAACTGCATTTCCTTCTGTTCTGGCAAATATTTGCCCAGTTCTTTTTAAATGATATACTATTGATGTTAGCCACTCGGAGGGACAAGTGGGTGGATAATATATCTCAGCATGTGGTTTTGTTGTTACAAAAATAGATATTTGAGCGTAGAGTTGTGGATACGCAGGACAAACTTCAAAAAATCTAACAACATATCCTTCTATGGTCTTTTCCACGCTGTATCTAAAAATCAATGAAGATTTAGGTGCTATATAGTATTCTTCAATAAATTTCAGAAATTTTTCAAATTGAGATGGATCTAATTCTATTTCCAATGGAATTCTTATGGAGTCGTGTGATGCACTCAAATTTGTTTCCACCTAATCTAACGAAACCTAAATTTTAGGTTTATTAAGGGGTTTTACGTGGTTTGCAGCCAGTTGTGAATAATAGGTACTATGTCTACTAGACATTTTTGGTTTTCTTCTTCAAATGTTTTAGTTCTAACTGTGTTTGTGGTGAGGATTTTTCCTTCAAGCTTTTTAACAAGATTCCTAAGAAGTTTTTCACCTTCACTCATGGTAGGTAGAACATGAGTTACACAAGATATAACTTCTTTTGCTCCATTTTTCATTAAGAAGTTCCTCGCTTTTATTAGGGTTGACCCGCTTTTTGTTAGGTCATCCACAATAATTATTTTCTTTCCTTTAACATTAGAATCACCACTTATTATAACTGTAAAACTATCAAATCTTCGTTTTTTAAAGCCCTTAATTCCGAATCTTTCTTGAGCCCCTTCATCTGGAGTTATTAGGTCATAGGAATCTAGGTTGAATCTTTTTGCAGCTTCTTCTATTAAGATTGGTACTGCGGATAGTAGTTCTAGTTTGCCGTTTTCTACCAGCTTTTTCACCCAAGGTATTTTTTCTGGTGGATGTGGATCTATTGTGACAACTTTGTCCGCCTTCATTAAAGTTAATTCAACTGCTAGCTTAGCGGACATTGCCTCTCCTGTTTTAAAAGCTTTGTCTTGAAGGGCACATGGTAAAAATGTGTAAAGTACAACTACTTCCTTGGGTGGTTTAAGCTCTTGATACTCGTATTCTTTATGTGCTTTTTCAAAGACTTTCATTGGATTTTTTAGTATGTCTAAGACTTGTAGAGTTTCCCAAAATCTGTCAGCAGTAGTAAATTTTTCTTTGTCCAGTTCTCCACTGTAGGTTGCGCTTTGAACAACTAAAACTCGTTTTCCTTCAAGTTCTTCTAAGCTGTCAAGCCTCGTATAAAGGTCACTATTCGGGAAGAACCGTTTTCCATCGTAGTTTAGTCCGCTTGTATGAATATTGTAGCCTAATTTCTTAAACTGGTTTGCTAAGTGCTCCGCACCGGAACATAGGATAATTTCCCATTTTCTGCTCAAATTTTTTCCTCCACCATACTTTATTATTCTAGTTTTTTAAGGTAGATCACATCTTCCGACCAGTAGTAGAGATGCCAAAGTAGATATTTAAATTCTCGCCTACTATACCTTTTTCTAAGTTCTTTTGGTTCGACATTTTTGTAGTTATTTTTCTCAAAAAACTTCCTAACTTTAAAGTTGCTTTTACCGGTTGTAGCCCAAAGATATTTAGCTCCTCGCTTCTTAAAGTAGAATTCAGCCTCTCTCACTAAAGCGCTTCCGATTCCTTGTCTTTGCCATATGGGATCGACAAATATATAGTAAATGTACCCATGGAGTTTATCCTTAAACCAAAAGCTTTCTAATTCCACTACTCCAACTACTTTTTCATCTACTTCAGCTACTAAAACTTTTTCGCAGCTACTGAGCCCCCAAGTTACCCATTTAGCATCCAAAATATTATTAAAAGCTCTATATGCTATCCTTGATGCCTCTTCCCTGTCTTCCTCCCTGTAAGAACGAACTTTTATTTTCAGCGACTTCGCCATACATAGTTCACCGAACTTTAAATAGCATTTAAGGCAAGTTAATTAAAGAACTAAACTCTATTTTAGGTTAATGTTTGACAGGTTGAAAGTGCATTCACTTTATGTACCAAGACCCGAGAAGGACAATTAGTATTGGTTTGAACTTAATTAAGTGAACTGGAGGAACAGTTTTGAAACTCAATCATGTTGTTCCACGTTTAAAAATAGGGCGTTCGCAATTTCCAGTACTAATGCTTGGTTCTTTACCCTTCCTTGGAATTTCTTACAAATCATTTGAATACGATGATGCGTATAGAAAACGTTTTAGCAAAGAAGAGAATATTGTAGAAATCATATCGAGGGCCGTTGAATGTGGTATTGATGTTTTAGGTATTATGCCAGATATTGGTAATCCCCTTTTTGATAATTTGCTCTCTGCTATTAGGAAAGTGGAAAATACGTATGGGCTCGAGATTGGTCTTGGAGTTTGTATTCCCTTACCCATTGAAATAAATGGGGATGTTGATACATTTAGAAGATGGTTAACATATTATTATAGCGAAAAAAGACTTGTTGATGAGAAAAAACTATTAGAGAAGTATTTGAGTGACCCTATTTTACAGTGGAGGAAGGGGTGGCGTAGAGACTTTGCTAATGCTTTAAAATATAGAAAACCCTATACAGAAGAGGATTTAAAGAAAATTTCTATAAATCTCCAACGTGTTGAAGATATTTTGAAAATTTTTGATGGATATAAGTTGGTTTTTGTTGAACCAGGTTCGGAAACAGATTTTTTGGCTATCTCCAAGCGTTTAGATGTTCTAAATATCTTGATAGATTTCTTAAAAAGTAGATTCAAGGTTCCCGTAATTCTTGGTTCTCATCATGCAGGTATTACAATTCCAACCTTAGAAAAGTATCAATTAAATTTTGACGGTTTCATGACACCTATAAACATGCTGGGTGTTATGATGTTTCCATCAAAAGAACTAGCTCTCAGGGCTATTAAAAAGACAGCTAAGCCGATTATTGCTATCAAAGTTTTAGCTGGAGGTAGGTTAGAGCCTTTAAAGGCTATTAAATTTGCCTTAAAATATGTAAAATTTCTTGTGGTAGGGGTAGCGTCAACAAAAGAGTTAAATATTCTAATAAAAGCTCTATTTGACGCTTTAGGTAATACTTAGATGATTAGCCATGAAGGCTAAACAATTAGCATTTGTAGCTGTTCTGGGTGCTCTTGGTGCATTATTAAGATATTTTGCTGCTATTACTGTTATTCCCGGTGTTGTAGAGCTCTCGCCATCGTTTTTGATCCCTCAATTAGCTGGTATGCTTATGGGGTCTATTGGTGGTAGTTTGTGTGGAGTAATTGTAGGTGTGGCTGGCTCTGTTCGCGGAGGAGAATTTCCTTTAATACCTCTTTTAGGTAATATAGCTTTAGGGCTTTCAACTGGAATTGTGAAAGATTTTGTTAGCGATAATAAAAGAAAATTGAAAAAGCTCTTGTATGTGATTTCCGGCGCTTTTATTGGAGGATTTATTCCTACATTTGCGGTTTCTATACTTTTTGCACCAGCCTTTGCTGTTGTTTTTTATGCTTTAATTGATGCTTTTCAGGCTGGTCTTTGGGCGTTTATTGGTGTAATAGTGTTAGAAGTTCTTGAAAAATCTGGTTTAACTGGTTCTTAATATTTTAATTTTTTTGACAAGGCTTCCCAGAGCGCGTCTTGGACAGGTCTTTGGGCTTTTTTTGTTTTTCCGTCTTTTCTGAAGAATATTCTCCTCTTAGGATTATCTAATATGTGACCTATGATTTCTGCAAATATTCCTTTGCTATTTAAAACATCGACTATTTGCTGCGCTTTTTCTGGTTTTGCCGTTATTAGAAGTGCTCCACTACCTATTAGGCAGAGAGGGTCTATTTGTAGTAATTCACATATTTTTCTTGTTTCTTCACTAATCATTTTTCCTATTTTTTCTTCTTGTACTGCGAAACCCGTTTTGCTTGCATCTGCTATCTCATGTAAACCCCCTAGAACTCCTCCCTCTGTTGGGTCATGCATTGCGGTTACTCCGCCAACTTCTACTGCTGTTAAGGCATCTTCAACCACGCTGATTCTCCACTTATATTTTTTTGCTTTTTCTATCAGATCTTTATCAAGTAGATTGCTGAATTCCTCTTCCCTTTCGGTTGCTAATATTGCTGTACCCTCGATAGCTACTCCCTTAGTTAGAATTATTTTATCGCCAGGTAGCGCTCCGCTACTCGTTACAAATTTGTCTTTTTCTGCCTCCCCTATCATGAACCCAGCAACTATTGGTCTTTTTAACCCGGGAGTAACTTCTGTGTGACCTCCTACAATTGTTATTTCCAGTTCTCTTGCTGCTTTATCCATCTGTACGACTATTTTCTCTAATGTTTTTTCATCAGAGTTTTCTGGAAGAAGAATTGTGGACAAAAACCATGAAGGTCTTGCTCCGTGGCATGCAATATCGTTTGCATTAATGTGTACACTTAACCATCCTATATCTTCGACCGCCCCTGTGATTGGATCCGTGGCTACTACTATTACTTTGTGTTCTAATTCTATTACAGCCGCGTCCTCTCCTATTCCAGGTCCCAGTAATACTTTTGGGCTTGATACTCCAAGATGTTCGAAAACGACATTTTTCAGCGTTTCTGGCGGTATTTTTCCTTCTGGCAGTCTTTTGTTCAAAGAGCATTCCCCCAAGCCTTCTCATGTATATTAGGATGCAACCCTCCTGTTAACACACTTGGTGATGCTGATGCTATGTAGGAAACATTTATTAGGTTTGGTTAATGTAAAAATGGAGTACTATTTCGTATTTCAAGTTTGGGATTGGATACATAATAGATTGAATAATATTTAACCTTAATCTTCTAACTAAAGGAACGGAGGTTTTGTAAGTTGGGCCACTTATGGGGTGTAAAAGCCAAAAGACACGGGATGAGAAGGAAATGGCTTAAAAAAAGGAGAAGAAGAATGAAAAGAAAACAAAGAAGGAGGAAGTAGAACCAATAGTTGAAATATTAACTCTTGTTAATAAATTTGTCAATTATTTTAAAATTCTTATAGCGATGCTTCCGACCTATTAATCAATGAAGTTCACTTGTTTTCTAAAAAACAGTTATTAGGTTCATAATAAGCTCTGCTAATGTGTGAGGTGTGAATTAAATACGCTAATACCTTATTAGTTTACTTAAAAGAAGACTCATTAAAAGTTCCACAATAGATGCGAATAGAACGATATACGATGTTTTTAGAAAAATGGGTAGATTCCTTTCTAATTCAAAAAGCATTAGTGAAAATATCAATGGTAACGAGAGGAGAGAAGAGAGAACTAATAACATTAAGGCTTTAAAGAGGGATAATTTTATCATTTTTACATCAACAGAGATCTGTGGAAATGCCGTGAATGTTGATAATAATGACACTGTAAACGATATTAGGAGGCCAGATAAGGCATAAATAAGAGGCGAAACGTTCTGTATTAATATACTTGCTATAATGCCCATAGGCAATGCATACAGCAAATATGACATAGCAGTGAAAATAGATTTAGCTAGTGCAATCTCCTTCTTTGAAACAGCACTAGAAAATAATAACCATATTTTACCACTTTCATACTCTAAGATTTGATAGGGAATCAAGGACGCTATTATGCAGCCTACAAGAAACAAGCTTATAGATAAAATACATAAGTTTATCTTAAACTCCATAGGCGACGTAGGTATAAGAATCATCGGTAAGTACTCAATTACAACATATAAAGGCAACATTATTATGTATACTGATCTGGGGTCTCTGAACGTTATCTTAATATCTTTTATTAAAATGTTTAATGGATTCCATAATACCCACATCTTTGGTAATGAAACCTTACCGACGCTACTACTTTTTACATAAGTTAAATGAATAGTAGTTTCTATGAATTTGGTAAATGACAAATCAAATGTCTTTTTTGCTGTAAACAAATATCCTAGACAAATAAGTAAAGCTACGGAGAAACCGACTATACTTCTTGACATTATAACACCTTGTGATACTGAAAATGGATATATAAGCCACGTAACGAACGAAAGAGATGGCACAGTCATGCCAATGAGTTTAAGCAAAAAATCCATGTACAGAAAAAGTTGATATAGTATCCCTATAAAAAACATAGAGGTAAAAAAAGCTAAATTTCGTAATATTGCAGCTATTTTTAGCTTGAAACCTATATTTATCCTTTTTCTTCCTACCATTGATGAAATTGCCATAGATATTCCGGATGCTAGGAAAATGTTTACGTAACCATACAGTATTATCAATATTATGGCCTGTGGAAGCCTCATCTTTTCGAAAACAACAACTCCATATACAAGAGGAATTATTAGTATCAATATAGCACTATACAAAAAATCCAAGAATAATATTTTTTTCAAATCATTAATTTTGAGTGGAAGTTGTAGTAAAGGCTCTAGAAATTTAAATTCTTGCAGGGACCAAGTAAAAGTGGAAACGGTAATGAAAGTTGTTATAAACAATAATATATTGTAAATCATGGTGCAAGTTTTAATATTTTGAATAAGCATCTCTGGAGGAGACAGAAGGATAGGTAATGAAATTAGAGGCAGCACAATCGAAATGGCTACCGTGTTCTCAACCGCTAACAACATCATATTCCATCTCATTAATCTTACTAACTCAAGTTTATCCATCTTTGGTCTGACTCCGCCGTACATACCATATACTTTCTCTCCATACAGTACATTGACTATCCTTCGAGCAACTTCCCATTTCATTGTACTACCTCTTCTATAATTTTCCTAATTTTAGTAACCTTTTCATTTACGTCAGTCATCTCCAGAAAGACGTCTTCTAGACTTAGTTGTTTGCCGACTCTTCTAATATCAGTAACTTTACCTTCAAAAATAACTCGACCTCTATGCAACAGATATATTCTGTCACACAGCGACTCTGCCAGTTCTAGGATATGAGTCGATATTAAAATAGTTCGCCCTCTTAACTTCATTTCAAATAAAATTCTCTTTAGGATTATAGTAGCTATTGGATCAAGACCCGCTGAAGGTTCATCTAATATTAATATTGGTGGACTATGCATTAAAGCTGAAATTATAGCAACTTTTTGCCTGTCTCCCTTTGACAATGACCCTAGTAAGTCATCCATTTTGTCTTCGATTTCAAACAGAGCCACCAAAGTCTTAATTTTCTCTATGTACTTTTTTGGATCCATTTTTCTCATTCTAGCTATAAAATACAAAAATTCTCTAATGGTCAATGAATCGTACAGTATTATCTCCTCTGGAACATACCCCATTTTATATCTAATCTGTGGATTTAACAGCGGATCTCTTCCTAGAACCCTTACCTCACCCGCACACGGAGGCACCAAGCCCATTATTATCTTTAATAATGTTGTTTTTCCACTTCCATTTGGTCCTATTAACCCAACAATTTCCCCTCTTTTCAATTGTAAACATACATTCTCTAATGCTACTGTTTCACCAAAAATCTTACTTACATTTCTAACCAAAATAGGATATTTATCTTCAATACACATGGTTCTTCAATTTAATAACTTGATTTATACGTGATAAATGTTTTTCACAGAGACATTCTCACATTAACAAGGTAAAAGTAGGATAAAACATTAAAAGGTCAATACGTTGCATGAATGAAAATACTAATTTTGTGGTTTGAAAACTAACTCTTCATTACATACCAGCATGCAACGTATCTATCTGGTTTTATTTCTATCAGAGGCGGTTCTTTTTTAAGACATTTTTCTTGAAGTTCAGGGTGTTCGTCGAGAACAACACACCGAGGATGGAATCTACAGCCACTAGGTATTGACACTGCGCTCGGAACCTCGCCTTTTATTGGTACAACTCTCATTCTTTTTCTATTCTCTGGATCTGGTTCTGGAATAGCAGAAATTAATGCTTTAGTATATGGATGCAGTGGATTATCGATTAAGTCGTCGGCATCCCCCATTTCAATTATTTTTCCGAGATACATTATTGCTATTCTGTCACATAGGTATCTAGCAACAGCTAAATCGTGAGTGATGAAAAGGTAAGTTAAATTATGCCTTTTCTTTAAATCCATCATCAAGTTTAATAATTCAGCCCTCAGTGAGACATCAATCATTGATACTGGTTCGTCCGCAACTATGAATCTAGCACCCATTATTAATGCTCTAGCAATACATACCCTCTGTCTCTGTCCTCCTGACAACATGTGCGGAAACCTGTCTAGAAAATCCTCAGGAGGGATCAGCCTTACTTCCTCTAATGCCCTTATCACTCTATCCAAACGTTCCTCTGCCGAATCTACCAAATTGTGAATAACTAAGGGTTCCTCTAAAATTTCTTTTATCCGCATTCTAGGGTTTAGCGCTCCATATGGATCTTGAAAAATCATTTGTAATTCTCTTCTGAGATATGAAAAATGATTCCGCGGGACAGATAATATATCCACATAGCCATCATATTTTTCAATGTTTATATTACCAGTATTTGTAAGTTTATCTAACGTCTCCTCTCGGGGTTTATAGATAATCATGCCACCTGTTGGTTCATAGAGTCTTATTAACACTTTTCCAGTCGTCGTCTTACCGCATCCTGATTCGCCAGCCAATCCAAAGGTCTCTAAAGGTTTTATATCAAAGGTTATGTCATCTACTGCCTTAACGCTTTTGGGAGGCTTTCTCTTTAAAGTTTCTAATAATCCTCTCCTGAGAAAAAAGTATTTCTTGAGGTTTCTCACATAGATTAACCTGTTAGGTTTCGAAGATTCCAGTATTTCCCTTATTTTTTCAGAATCCGTTACTTTATTTTCGTTCACTATTATCACCCATAAAGCCAACACATAACTTCATGATCTGGGGATAATTTTACTGTTGGTGGTTCTTCTCTTTTACAGATATCCATTGCTTGTGGACATCTCGGGTGAAATCTACATCCCTCGGGAGGATTTATCAAATCGGGCGGTAAACCGGGTATCCATGTGATCTCCACTTTCTTAGTTAGCCTAGGTATACTACTTATTAAACCCTTAGTATATGGGTGAGCTGGTTCCAACAATATTTTTTCAGCCGGTCCTAACTCGGCTATTTTCCCAGCATACATAACAGCTATTTTATCTGAAAGTTCTGCAATAACACCAAGGTCATGTGAGATGATAATAATACTCATACCCATCTTTTGTTGCAATTCCTTAAGCAAGTTCAATATTTGAGCTTGAACAACGACATCTAAAGCGGTTGTTGGTTCATCACATATTATGATATCTGGACTTAATACTAACGCCATGGCAATGAAGACACGTTGTTTCATACCTCCACTCAGTTCATGTGGATACCTTTTAACAATATCTGGTTCAAGTCCAACCATTGTTAATAACTTCTTACATCTTTCCAAAGCCTCTTCCTTCGTCATATCTGCATGGAATGTAAGTGCTTCACACAGTTGATGTCCTATCGTATAAACCGGGTTTAATGCATTCATCGCCCCTTGGAAAACCATGCTTATTCTTTTCCACCGTACTTTAAATCTTATTTCCGATTCGGACATTTCGACCAGATTAAGTTTATCATCAAGCAGTATTTTTCCATCAACTATCCTACCAGGAGGGGGGATAAGTTTCATTATAGAATATGCAGTGGTACTCTTCCCACACCCAGACTCTCCTGCAAGACCAAGTGTTTCTCCCTTTTCTAAAGTAAAACTTACATTATCAACTGCTTTTACAACACCTCTATAAGTAAAGAAGTACGTCTTTAAACCATCAACTCTTAATAATACCAACTGTAAGTAACCCCCATGTTTTATTGCTTGTTTTGTTGTTTTCTAAAATCCTTAGCGTTTGAGCATTGGATTTAATATTTTATCAAGCGCACTGCCGATGAGGACAAATGTTAACCCAGTAATCGTTATCATAACACCTGGTAATATAACCCACCACCATAATCCTTTTAATGTGGCTCCGGCAGCTGCAGCATCATGCAGAATTCTTCCCCATGTTGGCTCTCGGGTTCCTCTACCTCCAAGGAGGAAACTTATTCCAGCCTCAGTAAGTATCGCACCAGGAACATTTAGGGCCATTATAGCAAATGCGTAGGGGATGATCTGCCCTATTATGTATTTGGTTACTATTCTCCATGTCCCTGCTCCCATGGCTTTTGCTGCTTCAACATAAGTTTCCTCCTTTATTTGAAGGGCCATACTTCTAACAGTCTTTACTGGGCCAGTCCACCAGAAAAGCGCCATCAGTAAGGCCAGATTCCAGACAGTTGCTCCGAATTTCCATGACAAAATCAATAATATCGGAAACAAAGGCATTGATGCAACAATTTCGTATATTCTTTGCATAAGTTCATCAACTAGCCCACCCTTATAGGCGCTTAGAACTCCATAAAATACTCCCACAAAAGTGCTGATAACTGATGTGAGCACGCCTATAATCAATGCCAGTCTACAGCCCCATACAATACCAACGAATAAATCTCTGCCGAGGCTGTCAGTTCCCATCCATCCATATACACTACCGGCAATAATTAACTTAGCACCATAAAGCATACTTTCCTCGTCGAAAAAGGTAACTGAAATACTAAATTGATATTCACCTCTCAATAACTCAGCTTCTCCTACCAATATTCCTACCTCAGCCTTAGAAAACAACACTCTTATAACCCAGTCTCCATGCGGTGGATATCCACTTACCTCCCTTATATTCTCTTCACTCTCAAATTGACTAGCCCATTTAATGATTGCACTACTAGCTTTACTGGTTCTTGAGAAAGAGACTGTTTTCGCTGAATAGTTTCCTACAAGCTCTGGGAATGTTGAAACCGCCTTATAGACATTTATCCTATGACCGTCTGGTCTAATAACTGTAATTGTTATTGACGCGTTTTTTCCCTCAGCTACCGCCCCTAAAATCCTTATAATTATGTCGCTTGGTTCAACATCATACTTGAATTCATAGCTTATGTTAACTGAATATGTGCGTAAACCTTCCGTTGGCTCTCCTTCAACGTATTTAAAGTCTTCAACACTCACAAATTCAACTTGGTGAACTGGTAACTTTTTACTTGTAAAAAAGTTTACCCACACAGGCGGAGCATCCACTGGGTTTTCTCTCCAATAGGTAGGGTTGTACCAGTTATTATAATCTTCCACTGATGTTATTAGGGATGCTCCAGCAGCTACAGAGGCCAAAATTATTAATAACACAAGACCTACAATTCCGCTCTTATAATTTTTATATTCATTCCAAAATTCTTTTATCGATTTTTTTAACTCACTTATCTTCAATGGGATGTCACCTCTTTTCACGATGATGTTGTCCCAATGCCAACCTTGACCCTTGGATCAAGTAATCCATAGAGGAGATCTATAATTATCAAGGCAACAAGCCAAATCAAAGTAAAAACGTATGTTAAACCAATTATTATGGCCATATCGTTTGTTTCTAAAGCAACCCAGTATAATCTCCCTATTCCAGGCCAGTTAAATATTCCTTCCGTAATCATTGCACCCCATAACGAATTCACTATGCTTAAGATACTCATGGTGACAATTGACGGACTTACAGCTCTTAAAACATGTCCATATAAAACTTTTCTTTCAGGTATACCTTTAGCTCTCGCCGCCATTACGAAATCTTGCTGTAATGTTCCTATTACCAAGTTTCTTATAATGTATGCCCATCCTCCAAAACTGACTAGTACAATTGTAAGCAAAGGTAATGTTAAATGCCATAAAAAGTCAATTATGTATAGTAGTTTATCTTCTGGGGGAGGTATAGTATGTAACCCTCCTGCTGGAAATATTCTTAACTGAAAAGCAAACAGAAATATCAGTAAAAGCCCAGTCCACCACATTGGAAGACTGTTCGATACCATTGCAAGTATTGATACCAATCTATCTACAAAACTTCCAACTCTCTTTGCTATTTGAAGCCCTATGAGGAGACCAATTAGGATGGTTATCAAGGTTCCAGTCGTGAACAAAAACACAGTATTTGGCAGATAGCCAAGTATTATTGTCTTAACTTCCCGTGAACCAGCAAAAGATATTTGGGGTGATGTTGCCTCCCCCAAATTAAATGTCATAACATCGCGCACCCTATAAAGTATTCTAATCCAAAAAGGTTTATCGAGTCCGTATCGTTTTCTATATAGCTCTATTCTGGACTTCTCATATTCCCTCAGTTCCTCTTGAGTTGGTGTCTTCCCTGATGCTTTCATACTCTCAATGTATTGTATAAGATCGTTTTGAACCATCTCATTAATTTGGGCCTCTAAAATTTGAGTCATTGCAGAATCAAATATGGCAGCTGTCATTAGCGTCACTATACCCAAGACTATGATTAAGTTTACGATTCTGAATAAGACGTATTTCCCGTAACCCATTCTATATCCCCAGAAAAGACTTTAAAATCGATAATATAAACTTTACGATGGCTTCCATAGGGTTTTAGACTATCTAAAACATAATACAACAAAGAAAAATTAAATAAAAAAGAAATTTGAGGAAAATTATGGTTTTTTACGTAGAACCACCGCAGCAACTATCACTATAACGACTGCCGCGACACCGACGCCAACCCAGAGTAGTGGGAACTTGCGTTCTGGTGGAGCTTCCTCCTCTGGAACCCCTGGATTTAATATACTTTCCTCTGGTAGTTTGTTTAGCCAGTAGTCTGGACCAAATGGGTATGTTTCATCTCTGAACGCATCCATTTCTAGGTAACGCGCAACAGGGTCCCATTTAACTAACACGTATGGTCCGTTGCTTATGCAAATGTGTTCATATTCGTCAATCCAGCTTAATAATGTCTCCCATCTTGTCTTGCACTCGTCATCTGTTGGAGTATAATCACCGTATTTGGTATAATTCGGTTTAAACCAGTGAACTGGTTCAGTACTGTTTATGAGTTCTGCTGCGGATTTGTAGTCTGATACGTGCATGAGATTTAACATGTCTATCCATTCTTCTTTGCCATATTCTTCGTAGTATTCTGTCCAGTCATATGTTTTTCCAGTTGCTGGTCCACCATTCACAACACAGTATTCCATTACCGTAAGAACTTCCCATGGAACTGTTGGCCACCATTCACAGTAACTAGCTATCACACTATCGTCAATTGTGAATATGTAATCAGTATACACCGCCAAGGCAGTTTCATTTATTACTTCGAAACCTTTCATCATAGCGAAGTAATTTTGTAGATAATCGAGTTCTTCGTGATAGAATGGGTCGCCTTCCTCGTCCTCAAAGGCCCATTCCCAGTAGAATGCTATTGTAGCCAGTACGTCGCTCATGTCCATTGGTATACCATTGTGCCACTTGCTAAATGCGTAGTTGAAAACAACTTTAGCACATGCCTTAACACCGCTTCCAACATTTTCCCACTTGTTTGTCGTGGTGTTATATACCATGGCAGTTGTTGGTACGTCAAGTTTCCCTACGAATTCACCTTCCACTGGATCGATTTCATAGTCCTTTGTTACGGTCCAATTTAACCTGACTGGAACATATTCTCCTGTTAGTGGGTCAGTCCACATACCGTAGTCTCGTAGGCATTTCCACATGTACTCTGAATAAACATCTTCAAACCCTCCAACTGGGTTCCATGCACTCATGAAAAGAGCTCCTGCAGATGAGAACTCTGCAACTCTTAAAACCCCGTCTGGCGTACTGGCTGTTCTGAAAGGCCAGATAGTTGCTAGACCAGTTGATATACCAGCTGCTATATTATTGACTCTTTCCTTGTTTACTGGATAGTATTCCCAGGTTTCATAAACGAATACTCTGAATCCTTCCTGTATTCCCATAGCTAACAATTTCTCACAGAGATCCCAGTATACTGTCTCATTTTCGAATAAGCCTAGGTATAGTTTCCAACCTACATCTGCTATACTTGCATTGGCTGCCTGTCCAGGTGGCATCTTGTAGAACGTTGTGAAGAAGTAGTACCAAAGTAGGTTGCCATCTGGGTATGCTTCCTCTGCGGTTGATTGCCAGCCACCTGTATATAGATCCCATTGGTATGCAAGTGGATCGGATCCGTAAATTACTGTGTTTACAACAGTTCTGTCGTATTCGTATTCATTTACTTTTATTTTCCATTGGTTTTCTATTACTTGTGCTACGTGTAGTCCTAGTTCATGTCTTTCGTCTTCGATTCTTATGAAGAAGTTTATTTCTACATCTTTCCACTGTGTTCCGTCGTAGAATTCTAGCCATCCTTCTGCGTCTCTTCTAACTCTGTATGGTGCTCCCATATCTTTCCATGTGTTGTTGATTTTCTCTAGGGCTTCGTCTAACATAGCTTTTGATTTAGTGGGATTTCCTTCTGGTGATAGACCAAGTTGTTGATATATTTTGTACAGTGAGGCATTTGCTGGGTGTGATGGTCCTATGGCACCGAGCATGGGCGCGCCACTACCACCGAGTACTGTTTCGACTATTTCCTCTCTGTTTATTAACCAGTTTAATGCGTATCGTATTTCTCTTATCGCAAAGGGGTTGAAGTATATTCCATCTTCCCTGTAGCTTTCACCTTCACCGCCAGTTACGTTAACAATGGCTGGGTAGATTGTGTCGTTGATTCCATATTCAAGTGCTCCGGCCCAATTTGGTTCGAGACACGCTAAGCTAGAGGAAGCTTTTACTAGTGTTAACTTGGCGCGGTCTTCCTCTGATAGTTTTTCGTAGAATTTCCAAGGAGAGCCAAATAGGAAAACATCAATATCTCCTGAGACAACCTTTTTGATGGCGACTTCTCGGTTGGTTTCGACAGTCCATATTATCTTGTCTAGGGGTGGTCCTTTCTCCTCTTCTGGTGTTGCTATCGATGTTTGAAGTGTCATGGAAGCCACTGACAACAGTAGCAGGGCAAGCATGAAGACTACAATCCCCTTTTTCATTAACCCATCTCCCATTACTTTCTCCTCCAAGTTGTAGAGAAACGTGTCAAGACTTTTGTATTATCCTTATCACAAAAAATTATTTAAATTTTATGGTGATTGAAACGAAATAACGTTTAGAGATATTTATTTAGCTGAATTTATTACTTTATCTTTAATGTTACTCGATTTTATTAAGGGCTAGGATCGAGATTGCCGTCAGGGAGGTAAGTATTGTCCCGAGTGTTGCACATATAATTGCAGGTATAACTAGCCAAGCAAATGGTTTTAAATTGTACATCACATGGTAATCGTATTCAATTATTATTTCATCTCTAGCTTCGGTCACATATACCAGTACGGGGTTTATTGAACAGTTTAGGTCAATTATATTCGTTGCATTTCCATATGATACCATAATTATCTTCTCCTTACCGATGAATAGTTCGATAGACCCATTTTGATATAGATTTATGGTTAGTTTAGAACTAGTTACAAAATATATTCCATTTATTTCTGGCGGGTTTATAATGTAATATTCTCCCTTTCCTAGCTTCTGTATTCCAGTCTCGTGACGTTCATGGGGTATTGAGTACATAGCGCATAGTGATAGTAGAATTCCGCATATCATTAGTATAATGCCGATTACGAATAATTTTTTGTATGTAATGTTTCTTTACCTCCTTTACAATTCCTGCTATTTCTAATTAGCTTTTCTTAAATTTTGTGTCTGGTTTATGTGTGGTTTGTGATTTCGGGTATTTAAAAGTCTTGATTTCCTTTTTATTATTTTGACGTGTAAACGTTCTTCATTCTAATATATGTAATATTTCTTCTTTTGCAATGGGGTTTTCTTTAAGTATTCTAGTTAGAATAGGGTCCTCTGTGAAATTCTTAATTATTTTTCCCCTTTTAACTAAGTCTACAAAGAAGTATTCTTTATTTGCTCCTATAATTAGGTATGGGTGATAAAAACTATCCTTTTTCTTAAAGCTGATACGTTGAGGTAGTCCTGTTATGTTAAGGGCTATCTGTATTACTTGTTTCATTGCAGCAAATTTTACGTATTCTCTTTCCATAAAATCTTCTACTTTTCTTACTTCCTGAGATGTAAGTCTTGTTAGATCTTTTATTGAAGGTAAAAATAATCTACTTATAATATCAGATTGAGATTGATGTTTTATCATTGGAGTTAAGTTTGTTAAATTTTTTTGAATCATACTTGCATATTTGACTATTCTGTTTGATAAACTTTTAAGATCGGTGGTATTTATTGGTGCTTTCTTCTGTGGAAGGTTTGATAGGAGCGGAGTTAGATTTAAATCTGTATACTTTACTTTTGAATATCGTAGAAAGTTCGGTCTGAACATTAAGATGAGGTCTTTGTCACTGAGAGTATGATCTGGAAACATTACGTTTAGTGCTGTTTTTGTTTTTTTAGTTCTTCCTTCAAATGTTAGTATGGTGCATTCTAATGTTTGGTAGGGTATCCACAGGAGTTTAACGTTATATGAAATTCTTCCAGCAACTTTCAATGCTAATTTGACTAGGTCTTTCTCAGATATAGATGAGGGCACAGTGTATTGACACATACCGAGATTACATCCTTAACAGTTTACTCTTATAATTATACCAACTTGGATTTTGTTTACATCTTGTAATTTCTAGGATTTTTAATTTTAAAGATGTTGTTTTTGTGAAAAATTCAGAAAGATTTTTGTATTAGGTTGTTGATTTTTTCTGTGTATTGTTTGAATAGTTCGTTTAGTCTGTTTGCTGTGTGTGCTTCTATTGTCATTCTTATTTTTGGTTCTGTGTTTGATGGTCTTATTAGTATCCATGCATCTTCAAGTAGTATTTTTACTCCGTCTGTTGTGTCTACTTTGTATCCTTTTTCTATGTGTTCTTCTTTTAGTTGTTCTGTTATTTTGAATTTTATTTTGTCTGGGCAGGGTATGTTTGTTCTTTTTAATGGGTATGTTGGTATTTCATTCAGCAGTTGGCTTAGTTTTCTTTCTGTTTTTGATAGTATTTCTGTCATTAGTAGGGAGGCTAGTATTGCGTCATCGAAGTAGAATCCGAAGATTGGTAGGAAGTAGTGGGCTGATATTTCTACTCCAAACATTGCATTACTTTCTTTTGCTGTTCTTGCTACGAATACATCTCCTACTCTACATCTAACTACTTCTCCTCCTACTTTACTTAGCTCCTCTTCTATTATCATGCTGCATGATATATTTGCAACTATTTTTCCTCTTTTCCGTTGGAGCAAGTATTTTGCTATTATTATTCCTGCTTTCTCTGTTTGTACTTTTCTTCCTAGATCGTCTACCATTATCGCTCTGTCTCCGTCTCCATCGAAAGCTACTCCTAGTTCTGCCTTTTCATGTACAACGGTTTTTTTAAGTTCTTCTAGTGGGTCTTCTAGTGGATCCGGTGTTCTTCCTGGAAACGTTCCATCTGGCTTCTCATTTATAGTTATTACTTCGCATCCGGCTTCTTTGAAGAGTTTTGGCGCCACGTAGCTTGCTGCGCCGTTTCCTAGGTCTAAGACAACCTTCACTTTTCTTTCTGGTTTCACATGTTTTAAAGCGAAGTCTATGTACTTATGAATTATTTCTTTCGTGTCTAGTTGACGTATTTTTCCTATTTTGTTCCATTTTGCTAGTTTGAAGTTTCCCTTATAGAATATTTCTTTCACCTTTTCGTTTTCTACATCTATGTATCCTGTTCCATCGCTGTGACGGAAGCGAACGCCATTGTATTCTGGAGGGTTGTGACTCGCTGTTATTACGATTCCTGCTTTGTAGTTTCCTTGCCATGTTGCCCAGTTTGTTACTTGTATTGGTAGTGTTCCTAGGAGTTCTACGTTGATTCCTGTTGACGTTATTCCTGCAGTTAGGGCGTTTTCTATTGTTGTGCTGGTTGTTCTTACATCTTTTCCTATTGATATTGTTCCTTCTCCGTCTAGAAGTGTTCCAAAGGCTGTTCCTATTCGTGCTACGATTTCGGGTGTTAGATCTTGGTTGTAGATTCCTCTAATGTCATATGCTCTAAAGATGTGTTCAATTTCTTCATACATTGTCTGTCCTCCGAAGTTTGATTATTGCTATAGGGTTTCTTTGATTTTTCTTTCCAGTTCTTCTACTAGAATTAGTATGTCATTTATATCATCTTCTGTTTCTGGGTATCTTAATGTTAATTCGTCTAGTTCATCTTTTATTTTTTCTATTAGTTCTAATATTTCTTCATCGCTCATTTTTTTCCCTCGTTACAGTTCTTTTAATATTTCGTTTAATGTTTTTATTTCTCCTCCCAATACATTCTTAATATGTTCCAGTCCTGTTTTCTGGGCCTCCTCGTTTAACGTCGCTACGCAGTCCTTCACTACTATTATTTTATAGCCTCTGAAATAGGCGTCGGCTGCAGTGTGTAGCACGCAGATGTTTGTTGCGACTCCCGTAAGTATTAGAGTGTCGATTTTTAATTCTCTGAGCGTAAGGTCTAGATCTGTTGAGTAAAAGCCGCTGTATCTTCTTTTTTTAATGATAATGTCTTTTTGTTCCGGTTTTAGCTCTTCTACTATTTCTGCTCCAGGTGTGCCTTCAACGCAGTGTTTTGGCCATTGATTAAACTCCGCGTCGTCAGGTCTGTGGGCGTCACAGATGTATATTATGGGTATTTTTCTTTTTCTTGCTTCTTCCAGTAGTTTTTTTATGTTTGGGATTATTTTTCTTCCTTCTGGTAGTTCTAATGGTGCTCCTTCTTTTATAAAGTCGTTTAACATGTCTATTACTAGGATAGCTTTGCTCATCTTTTCCCTCCCGTAAAACTCATTTATCTCGGGGGTTTCATTTTTACTTTGAATAAATCATTTTAAAAGATATTTGTAATAACTCAATGATAAGTTAATTGTGGTGTGGAGGCGGTTATCGTGAAACAGAACGATAACGGTTATTTGTTTATTCTTGCAAACCACGAGGATATTAAGGAGGGAAAAACTACTGATATATATTTTTATAGGACTTTGAAGATTTTAGAGGAGGAAAAACTTGCAGATACGGTGGTTCACGCTGAAATTACAATTAGTAGCTTGCCACGTGGTTATCCTTGGGGTATTTTTGGAGGTTTAAGAGATGTTGCAAAGCTGTTTGAGGGAGTTCCCGTTGATATTGATGCTTTTCCAGAAGGCTCAGTAATTTATAAGGCTGATTATTATGGTATTAGAGAACCTGTTATGACTATTAGAGGTCCTTATGGAAAGTTTGCCATTTACGAAACTCCTCTTCTCGGTTTTCTTTGTGTTGGTTCAGGTATTGCTTCAAAAGCTGCTAGGATAAGGAAAGCTGCTGGAAACGATGTGCTAATTGTTTCTTTTGGTGCACGAAGAACTCATCCTGCGATTTCTCCGTTTAACGCGTTTTACGCTTATATTGGTGGCTGCGACGCTGTGTCTTGTGTGTTGGGTGCTGAAAAATTTTTAGGTATGAAACCTGTTGGTACAATGCCTCATAGTTTAATGATTATATATTCTGTTTTGAAGGGTGATCATGCTGAGGCTTGGAAAGCTTTTGACCGTATTATGCCTAGCGAGGTGCCTCGAATAATTCTTTGTGACACTTATTTGGATGAGGTTGCTGAGGCGATAAGGGCTGTTGAAAAGGTTGGTTCCGATAGGATTTGGGGCTTTAGGCTTGATACTCCAAGTTCTAGGCGAGGGAAGTTTGAGGATATTGTTCGTGAGGTTATTTGGGAACTTAAAGCTAGAGGCTATGATGGAAAAGTTTTTGTTTCTGGTGGAATTGATGAGAATACTATTCCCGAGCTTGTTAAAGCCGGTGTTTCCGGGTTTGGTGTTGGTTCTTCGATAGCTAATGCTAGAATTGTTGATTTTGCTATGGATATTGTTGCCATTCACCATGAAGGTAGATGGGTTCCTTGTGCTAAAAGAGGTAAGTTTAGTGGTGTTAAGAAAGTGTATAGGTGTCCCAGCTGTCTTGTGGACGTGGTTCGCTTAGAGAGTGAACCTGCGCCGATGTGTCCTAAATGTGGGGGGAAAATGGAAAATATGTTGAAACCTCTTATTAGGAATGGAAAAATAGTGGCAGGATTTCCTAAGCC
>Ga0209410_1000126_pt1 | contig 31821 bp, 24 predicted proteins | sample Mar14436cmmetaG_FD_184135 | JGI IMG/M metagenome (GOLD analysis project Ga0209410, IMG submission 184135) | Marine hydrothermal vent microbial communities from Guaymas Basin, Gulf of California to study Microbial Dark Matter (Phase II) - Marker... ... | reverse complement strand
AAAGCCTGAGAGTACAGTATTGCCTTGCATATCTACAAGAGACCAGTTAATCCAACCATAGGCTATGAAAGTATTTGTTTCAACAACATAAAACGTAAGCTCAACGGTAATATTTTCAGTCCAAATCGCATTGACGTATGGGGACGATGGAGAAGTCACGCTTAGCCTTGTTGCGATTTGAGCATACTTAAATGGTAAAACGAAGTGTAAGGCAGAATTATTATAAACATCAAAGACCTTAGACCACGATTTTTCAAGGAAATAAACAGTTACATTATATCTGCCAACTGGAACAAATTTCGCAATAGCATAGCCAGCAGCATCAGTTGCATTGGTTACCAAATCCATTTTACCTGTGATATTAGCGTAGACAACAGCACCACCAACACCATACCTCCAATAGTCAGACATATTATACTGTTGTTCAGTCAGCACATGAATAACCATATCAGTCACAGGTAACTCGACGTAAATATATTTTTGTGGCGAATCTAGAGGAATTTCATCTAGAGATTTCTCGATAGTTTCTCCTTTTCCTCCAAAAGTGTCAAATGAAATACGAATATCCCAAGTTGCACCGTACAATATTCTAGTAAAGTTAACCATACCCGATTCGTCCGATACACCAAAATAGTAAATTACCGTTGAGCCGCTTCTATTTTGAACACTAACAGTAACATCAGGGATACTAACATTATTTACATCATCAACAACAACATGCAAGGTAGCTAAAGGCAAACTAACAACAATGTTCCTATTAGACAGATACCAAATATTTACAACGGTGGGCGAGAGTTTATCACCGTACTCAGATCTCGCCAAATACTTAAAGGTTAAAGTAAAGTTTCCAACTGGTAACTCTTCGAAAACAACCATACCGTTACCTGTTGTTATTTGATCTAAGGGGTCTCCAACGGGCTTATCACCTTGATATAAATAGGCTGTATATTCGTTTACAACCTCGCCAAGTAAATCAACAGCGGTAACATGTAAATCACTCATCGGAAGCGTAACTGTTACATTCTTACTACTCTGATCCATAAGTACACTATATGTATCGTTTTTAACACCAAAACCCAAATTGGTCGTATACGTAACATTAATTGACCAAACTTTTCCCTTCAAAATTCTATAAAAGTAAACAAAACCTTGAGAATTTGTTACATTAGAAAGAACATAACCAGAACTTGATATCTTTACTGTAGCTCCAGGAACATCCTTCTTATCTAAACTCTGAACGCATACATAAAGATCAGCTAAATCTAAAGTCACTACTCGAGAAACAGATCTACGTACGTCATCGATATCCAAACTTACGGATGTACTTTTTTCGACATAAATTTCACTTGTAGTAGTGTAGTTTACCTTAATACCAACGGTAAGAGATACGTTACGGTAAAATTTGATGACCGCTTCACCTGAAGAGGATGTCAAATTAGTACCAAAAATATCATTTGGATTACTTGAATTATAAACAACAATCTTGGCACCTTCTATCTTCCTAGAAACAGCATCCTCAACTGTGATGCTCAGAAGATAATATGCCTCCTGTTCAACGTCAACATAATAGTTATTTGAAAGAGGATAAGCAATGGCTATGGTGGTTTCATTAACAGGGTCCCAGGCATCACCAATTATGGGAACATCGAAGAAACGATAATAATACGTGCCAGAAGAGCCATAAATATAAGCAAAAATAAATGTATATCCATAAACCACGTCACTATAGGTACTTTTAACAGCTCTGCTAACATAGAGGGGATAGTATTCTGGTGTATAATCTTTATGAACTATAACTCCGACGCCATGCTTCCCTGGTTCATAAAGTGTAGCCCAGGTCCAACCATTCATATCATGCAAATAACTTTCACGCTGCCTATAGTTGGATATGCCAACAGTACCAACCGTTACAGGATCCGTAAAGAATGCATATTTATCGTCATCTACGTCTCCTTCAACATCCATAATAGTTCCCCAAACACCCCTTGTTGTGTAACTTCCAGGTTCAATTTCCATATCAACTCTTACAATCGGGGTCCTAGCGTATATTGTGAGCGTGATCTTGTAATAATTATAATACTTCTTTGATGCCCAACTATAAACTTGAACTTTATATCTGTATAAAACCTTGGCATAAACGGGACCTACTACAAGTGTGCCATTGTATAAGAGTTCAACATAAGTTGGGTTGTTTAAGTCGGCTCCATACCATTGTGGGTATCCTATCCATCCGTTATCAATGGTGTTCCAATCTACTCCTGTATCGTTTGGATATCTGAATATTTTAGGTGGATTTATCCACCAAGTAAAGTAAGAATTAGAGATCATCGATTCATTAACGTGTAAATCTGTAGAATACGTTTTTTCCTCAACCGGGTAATCCGTGTAATAAATATAATATACTTCTGTCTTTCCTTTTGAAACATTTGCTAGAAAAGTAATTTTTACAGATCTTATATAATCTGAATTCTCTGAATCATAAACTATATCGTCTATCTGTATAGGTAGGGGGCCTATCCATGTATTTCCATCATAATACAACAATCTTAAACTATTTTTATGAGCTTTTAAGGAGTCAAATGTTAACTGCACCTCTACGGGTTCATTTTCTCTATCCACACGGTTAGGTTCGGTTATTACTATTGGTTTGCGATAGTGATAAGTTAAATTCCACCATGGAGGATCATAGCTGGAAGCTTTTACACTAAAACCTTCAGATGAACTAGATTGTTTGTAAGAACCATTTATGGGCGATGCTTTTCCAATTTTCGCCTTAAATGGGCTTGAAGATAGCGCAATACACATCAATATAACAGAAAACAGTAACATTATGACAATTTTTTCCCTCTTTTTCATAACTAATTCCTCAATCCCGATTTGAAACCAAATTTACATAATTTTTGATGCACGATTCTAAAATATATTGCGGCAGAATGTTATTTCCCTTTTATCCGTGTTTCTAGTTCTCTTTTCTTTGCTTCTAGTTCTCTTTTCTTTTTCTCGTACTCTGCAGCAGTTATAAATCCACTGTCCTTTTGAAATTCTAAATCGGCAATTTGTCTCTCTATGGTTGACAATTCTTCCTTAAGTAGTTCTATTTCCTCGCTTAACATATCCACAGGTTTTGGTATAGCTGGTTCTAAGGGCGGAGTTGGTTCAACAGTTGTCGGAGCTGGAGTTTTTGTAACTGTTTTTGGCGGAGTCATGGGAGCTGGAGGAGCTGAGGCGCTTGTTGATGTTATGCCTAAGGTTTTCATTTCCTCTAAGAATTTGGCTGGTAGCCATTCAGTTAATATACGTATCAATAAATCCACTTTTCTTTCCACTCTATCGATTCTCTCTAATATTTCTGCGGGCACTTCCTCTTTTTCTTTCATGGATTCTATAAGGTCTTTTAGGGCTCTTTCAAACATTTTTAGTTTTTCTTCCAATTTTTAACACCTCTTCTTAACTGAGCAATATTTCTTTAATCATGTTTAGGAGGGAGTCTCTATAGGCAGGGTCTATGGCAACGCATCCAAATGTTTTTAGTCCTAATATTTGTTCTACTCTATATGCGGGGAGAGCCATGGCTAAATCTTGTTTGTTCGCGATTGCAACTATTCTAGCGTATTTAGCTGTTTCTCTAACTATTGGTAGCACATGTGTTTTTGTTCTTTCAACGTTTTCTGGCGTTGAATCTGTCACTACAAATATTACATCACTTCCACGTATAAGTATGTCCCATATAGGCATAAACCTTTCCTGGCCGCCAACTGTGAACAAAACAGCTTTATAAGGTCCTACAGGTATGACAAGCATAGCTCTTTCGCCAAATATTGTAGGCTCATATCTTAATGGGATTTCTTCGTATCTTAAAAGCTTCAGTATTGTTGTTTTGCCTACTCCGCCGAAGCCCACAAGGCATATTTTAACTGGAATTAAACTTACCGTCTCTTCACTTATTTTTTCCAGAATCTTTACTTCTTCTAGAGATAACGGCAGATTTAGGTTAAGTGTTTCTAAATGTCTTGAAAAGTTTACAAGAGCCTCCTCAACTCTAGCTGTTTCACTTGTTCTATCGCTAACAAAAACGTTTGTGAATCTTCCAAGTCTCATATAAGATATTCTATACCGTGTTATATCTGTGTGTTCAATTGATCCTTCATTCAAATTCTGTGCAATTGGTACAATAAACTTTAATAGTTCGCTAATGTCTACTTCTTTTACTTTTGCATATTTACGCAAGAATATAGGGGTTCCAGCGTCAGCATAAATGTATATTTGTCTAATCACGTTCTTTCTCCTCCGTAAGCCTCCTTAAGAAACAGTAGATACCTAATGACTTGTTTTGCTGGTAAAACGCCTTCATTATACCTCTCAATAACCGACTTTATTTGATATTCTGGATAAAACGTTATAATCATGGGTTCACTAATAAGATAAAACTTTGATTGATTGGATTCCTCAACTTCGATAATAAAATTGTTTCTTCTTAACCATCCAATATAATTAAAGATCTTATCTTCCGGTATTTCGGTTTTTTCCGAAATTTCTCTTGTGGACATTCCACCCCGTGTTTTTAATGCTTTAATTATTTCGTAGATTTCTGGGTCCGTAATAGCCCTAGCTAATATTGCAACATCCCTGGGAGACTGCTTATATTTTGAGAAGAAATCTCTAATAGCATTTTTAACATTAGCTGGAATTTTTTTAATATTTGGAGGAACTCTCACTATTTCAAAATCCTTAATCAGGAAAACAACTTCGCTAGGCACACCTTCAACCCATTCGGACACAACTAAACCAGCTTTAACCATGGAAGCTAATATAGCATTTATATCAAAAGTTTTTACACCCAACTTCTTTATAATATCTTCTTGAAGCTGATCTTTAGTCACACATCCATATTCAAGCAATGTTTTAAAGACAAAACTTTTAATAGGATCTAGAAGAACAGAAGCTATCTTCTGATCTCTAGTCAATACAGGATACTTTTCAAGAAACTTATAAAATTCTGGAAGCTTTTCAACGTATTTTTTCTCTCCAAGGTTCTCAAATATCTTCGATGCAACTTCTATGAGAGCATCTTCAAAAGCAGCTGCATCTTCAGTTGGTTTAAGGAGAAGAGCAACATAATAATTTATTTCAATACCCGCAAAATAGCTTGCAATATTTAAACTATCCACCTTCATTGAAATGAAACCAGCTTCCCTTGCCTCCCCCAAGACGTGCGCACCGTAAATTTTCATGGTTAAATCGGGAGACACAAAAACATCTTCTGGATATTTAGCCTCTAAGACCGTTCCAATTTTATTATCCCACTTAACAACTATTAAACCTATTGGCAACAAATCTTCCCCCAATACTACTGTATAGATGCTCACTTCTATGTTCACTTACCAAAATCTATACACCGTGCTAGTTACTCATTAAATAGGCCTCATAGGTTCACTTACGTCACTGTCAGCAAGGTCAAGGGATTGTTCCCTTCATTGTTAAATACTAATTTGAAACTTAGACTTTTATATTTTTTACACTATGTTTTAACATTTCCCCTAAATATTTTGTTTATGAAATAAAGTACTTCAAATGTTTGTCAAAATACTCTTAATATTTTCAAATCCACAATCTTTTTCTAAATCAAAAGCGTAAAAGGGTTAAGCGAATTTACTGGTTCAGATAAAACTACCCCGCACGTTTAATGATTTAACTAATGTTTTATATCTGATTACGTCACTTATTTTATTAGTTAAATTAGGAGTAGTGACAACTTTGAATAAACAGACGAAAATAGGTGAAGTACAGGTACACCATGGAAAGTTAAGAATAGGACTGGAAAAAGATGATAAAGGATGGATTTTAATAGTTAGAAGAGGAAACGAAGAATGGCGAAAACGACTCGAAGAACTTTCATTCGAAGAAATATATGCATCAATCAGAATGACAACATTATTATTGCCTCCTCCTCACCTTGTTGCAGATGCTATATTCCGTCTCTTAAATGTGGCACGAGAATATCAACAAAGAAATGAGTAAACTGCCTAAATTTTAATTTTAAAACTTTACAAATACCTGCAACTTAAGTGAACGTGATATTTGCTGAAAATACATATCTGAAATTATAAGATTCGTTTTCATGACTATGGCTCTTCTATTGCGAGATTTATTGCTATTTCCGCTATATCTGCTCCGTAGTCGGCTATTCTACGTAGGCTTTCTAAGATCAGCTTTGTGTTTGTTATTTCTCTTATGTTCAATTTTTCGTTGCTAAGTATTTTTTCCGTGATTTCTTGTTCGTATCGGGTCACAAAGGTTACTTCTCCTATGAGTTTATGTGCAAGTTTTGTGTCAAGTCCAAAAAACGATTTAAGAGAGTCTTCAAATATCTTCAAGGACTTATCCCCCATTTCAAGGATAAGCTTCAAAATATCTTTTTCCAACGGACTTTCAAACCCTGAAACCAACTTAGCTATTCTTGCAGCGTGATCAGCAACACGTTCAACGCTCTTTACAATTAACCTATAACCTAGGCAATCTCTCGGATTTCTCAAACCCATTTTACTTACCATTGCTATATTTCGAACAGCAAATTTTAGTTGTCTAACAATAAATAAATAGAGCCTATCTACGTTGTCGTCTCGCCGATTAATTTCCTGCGCTAAAGACTTGTTGAATTCCTTTAACGCTTTTAGAACATCCTTTATCATGAGTGATGTAATTACACCCATTCTAACTAAAGCTTCTCTAAGTGGAAAATCCGCGTAACTAATAAAAGTTCTAAAAACAATTTCATCGGCGCTTTCCTCCATGACCTCTAAGCCTATAGTTTTTTGCCTAATGACAGATTTTATGAATTCACGCTGTTCTTCAACTCCCTTACTGAAAATCACTTTTATTACATTGTATCCGACGAGATAATATGCTATTACTTCTCTAACAACGGCTTCAGCGTCTAAGTTTTGTTCAACTTTTATGACGGCTTCTCTTTCTTTTCCTTCCTCTCTAATTAGCTTTTTTGGCGTAATAATAATAGAACCATCAGGTTGAAGGGTTAAAACCACGAGGTCTCCTTGTCGAAGCCCTATGTCTCTAGCCCAGTTTTTAGGTAGCGAAACAGTTAGTGTAGCTCCTCCAGTTAACTGTATACGTCTAATTTCACTCCGCATATTTAAGCCTCCATTACGTATATCTACATAGCATACTTACATCTATATTTATTACTTTAGGTAAAATATAAATTAACCTTATCTAAATGTGCTAAATGAAAATGTGATCGAGTTTCCTTAAATCTTCTAGCTGACCATTTAACGAGGATCGAGACATAACTTGAAGGAAAATATAAATAGTAACATAGTTTAGGATACTGAAGTTTAAAGGTAAAATATACAGAATTCAAGGCAATTGAGCCTTTAACAAATTGATGGCTTAAAACGTGCAAAATAAAAATGTTTCAGCTTTCACTAGAAGATACATTAAGGAGAATAGTATAAATATCATAAAACTCTATGTCGCACTATGGTGTGAAGATGTAAAACCAGAATGGTGATGCTTTTGAGTAGAGAACGGGGGAAAATCAGGTTATTTCCTAGAAGAGGATACATCTTCCTTTTAACCGGGATTTTAATAGGTTTTCTCACATTTTCTATCATTTCATTCATTTTTTCAGTATCTATGGAAGGTGGTGGAGTAATCGGAGTTCCGGAGAGAATTGAGTTTGAATTTTTGTACACTAGTGAGAAGCAAAGCTGGATAGAAGAAGTAACACCTAAATTTGAAGAATGGTTTAAAAATAAGTTTGATATTGAAGTTAAAGTAAGATTAATCGTTCAAGGCACACATGAAACGATTAATTCTATTCTTGGAGGGCAAATAAAGCCAGCTGCTTGGAGCCCTGCATCAAGCATATGGATACCTTATTTAAATGAAAAGTGGCGAAACCTGGGATATGACTGGACTTTAGTTGAGGAATGGACACCACTTGTTATTACACCTACCGTTATTGGTTGTTGGAAATCTTTTTTAGAACAATATAATATTTCAGGTTTTTCAAATCTTATAGAGTTAGCAAAGAAAGGAGTTGAATTCAAATATGGTCATCCCGACCCGCAGCTAAGTAACGGAGGAACTACTGCTGTCGTTTTAGAATTTACGGCAGCTGCTGGAAAAACTCCAGATCAATTAACCATTGAAGATTTAACAAATGAAACCGTTAAGGAAGCGGTTCGAATACTTGAGTCAATGGCTGTAAACTATGGAAAAAGTACAGGTTTCTTCGGTAAATGGGCTGCTGAAAACGGTCCTGACGCGATTCACGTTTTTGCAGTTTACGAAAACGTAATCATAGATAATTCCCTAACCGCTTTTAAGAAGTGGAACGACTCACTTGTTGCAGTTTACCCTGAAGAAGGTGTTATTTTAAATGACCACCCCTTTGCGATCTTAAATGCACCATGGGTTAACGTATGGCAAAGATTTGCTGCATCACAATACCTAATATATCTTTTGAGCCCTTCAAGTCAAGAACTAGCCCAAAAACATGGTTTTAGACCTGCTAATCCCTCAGTTCCGCTAGATAGGAACATATTTAACGAAACAAACGGTGTAAGCCTTGAAATAAATGTCCCAGTATTAAAACCGCCTTCAGGAGAAGTTTTAGAAGCAATTCTAACTGTTTGGGCAGATGTAAAAAATCAAGGTTTACAGGGATGAACAATGCAGGTAATAAATTTATTTGGGAAAAAAATTAACGTAAGATCCTTTCTTTCAAAACTTTTTTTAACAGCTACCTTGATAAGTCTTGGTCTATTCGTATTTCTCCCAACCTTCTATTTGATCTCATTTACTTTCCTAGGTTGGGATGAGGTGTACAGGGAGGTCTTTGCAAATCCTTTGATCGGAGATGAACATTGGCAACAAATAAAAGGTATTCTAATTTTTTCTTTCAGAATAGCTTTAGTAGCAGTTTTAATAGACATTCTAATCGGCATTCCATTAGGATACATACTTGCAAGAAAAAATTTCAGAGGAAAGGATGTTGTTGAAGATTTAGTCACCTTACCATTAGTAATTCCTACTTCAGCCTTTGGGTTCGCCACCCTGATCACATGGACAACAATTGCGGGCATAGGTGGATTTTTAGGACTAGGAAGAGGACTTGTCGAACTAAACTATGTAGTTCCCATTATAAAAATACCTTTCCTTATTTTAATCGTTCATGTTACGTTAACGTTTCCATACGTGGTTAGAATTTTTAGGTCCAAATTAGAAGAGTTGAACCCTGAATTTGAAATAGCATCTAGAACGCTTGGAGCATCAGTTTTCACAACATTTAGGTCAATCGTGTTTCCTCAAGCCCTACCAGGCCTCTTTTCCGGCGCGGTGCTAGCTTTTGCAAGATCACTTGGCGAAACAGGTGCAACAATGATCGTAGCAGGTGTAAATACGACTGCTTCGATCGCAATTGTTAAGTGGGTGTTAGAATTCAAGATTGCTCCTGCTTCCTTTTTAGGATTTCTCTTAATATTAATTGCATCATCAATGATTTTACCAATTGAATATTTTGTTTCAAGAGAAAAAAGCATTTCATCCCTACCCAATTTAACTGAAACGTTAAAGATCGAGAAATATCTTTTAAAATTTGAGAAAGATGCTTCAAGAAAACTTTACTGGGTCAAAGAATTTGTAAGTTTTATTTTCATTGGAATATGTGTAATTTTACCAATATTGGTGGTATTAAACTCCGTTATTCTTTACTGGAACGCTGATCCATATACGGGTAAAATTGAAGGAGGCGTGGTATATCAATTATTTGGCCCTGCAAACTACTTTAAGAGCCTAACTAGGGCAACTGCGGTTTCACTTATAGTTGCCACAGTTTCAACATATATTTCCGTCTGCATTGGCATCGCAACAACTATCGCCATTGAAAAATATAGATTTTGCCGAGCTATAAGATCCCTACTTAAAGTTCCACTCGTTGTACCCACATCTGCTCTTGGTCTTTCCGTGGTTCTTTTATGGGGACCAAAAGGCCTCGGCCTCATAAATCCTGGAATATGGCTTATAATACTTACACACATTGTTTTTTCAGTCCCAGTAGTAGTCGAGTCCGCCCTTGCCTCTTATGAAGGATCTGGCGTAGAAGTTTACGAAGAAGCTGCACGTAGCTTAGGTGCAACACCTTACGATGTAGCAGAGACCGTTACGTTTCCAATAATAAAGAGAGGAATATTCACCGGGGCAATACTGTCATTTACGCACTCTCTAGGCGAAACAGGTGCAACATTCATAGTCATGGGAAGAGATGTAACTGTATCAACCTTGGTTATCAACATGGTTGAAGGCTTAGCTATACCTGCCGCGCTTTTCGCTTCAACTTACCTAATAGCTTTATCTCTAATACTTCTATTCGTCTTTAGAAAAATTTCAAAATGATAAATCTTAAGTGGAAGAAGGCTGGTGTCTATCTGTGATAAACATTAAGCTAATCGGTGTAACAAAAAGATTTGGAACAATAACAGCAGTAGATAACATAGATCTCAATGTGGAAAGAGGAGAATTTTTCACGATTCTCGGACCCACAGGTGCTGGAAAAACAACAACTCTAAAATTAGTAGCTGGCCTTTTAAAGCCCGATGAAGGAGAAATCTATTTTGATGGCCAACTTGTAAACGACGTGCCACCTGAGGAAAGAGATATAGGCTTTGTTTTCCAAGGGTACGCCTTATTTCCTCACATGACGGTTTGGGAAAACGTTACATATGGGCTCCTCGTAAGAGGAATGGATCCGGAAAAAGTTGAGAGAATAGGAAGAGAAATTCTTTCCAAAGTCCACTTATTGGAAAGGGCAGATTCCTATCCTCATGAGTTAAGCGGCGGTATGCAGCAGAGAGTTGCACTTGCAAGGGCATTAGCCTCAGGGTCAAAGCTTCTCCTTCTCGATGAGCCTTTATCAGCATTAGATGCTAGATTAAGGGAGGAATTAAGGTTTGAACTTAGAAACATTGTTAAAGAAACGGGTGCAACGGCAATACAGGTAACACATGACAAATACGAAGCTTTACAGCTATCTGATCGCATAGCCATCTTAAGAAAAGGAAAAGTTGTACAGGTTGATACACCCGTAAACTTATTTACTAAGCCGAATTCGATTTTTGTTGCCAACTTTATTTGCGATATGAATTTCTTCGAAGGAATAGTGAAAAAGGTAGATGAAGAAGGATCCATCATACAGCTTAGAGGCGGTCCATTAGTGAAAACCTTAGATAGGACACATAGAGTTGGTGAAAGAGTGGTTGTAGCAATTAGATTTGAAGATGTTGAAATAAAAACGGGAGAAGTCGAGCATCCATACTCTATCTACGGGAAGGTGGAAAGGATATCGTTTTTAGGCCCTTTCGTTAGAATAGAAGTGCTTTTAGATAACGGAGAAGAAGTTTCAGTAAAATTGCCTGCCACAATCGGGTATAGATTCGAACTTGGAGACCGCATAACCGTAAACTTTGAGCCCACAAAAATAATTGTCTACTCGTATCCCAGAGCAGGATTAGCTGAAGAACTAATAGTAGAGTAGGGGGAAAATATGCCTGACGTCAAACTTGTTAATATATCGAAGAGATATGGAAAAGGTAGAATTATTGCTGCCGACAAAGTTAATTTAGAAATTAAGAACGGAGAATATTTTACAATTTTAGGGCCCTCAGGGTGCGGAAAAAGCACCCTACTAAAAATCATAGCAGGCATCGTTAAGCCCGATGAAGGAGAAGTTTACGTTGGTGGGAAACTTATCAATGATGTTCCAATAGAAGAGAGACGCATCGCCATGGTATTTCAAAACATACTTCTATTCCCTCACATGAATGTAGAGGAAAACATAGGGTATGCTCCTAGAGTTAAAGGAATAGAAAGAGAAAGAAGGGCTAAAATAGTAGAAGAAATAGTTTCAATGTTAAAATTAACATTAAGGTCTACAGCTTTTCCAGACGAGCTTAGTAGAGGAGCGCAGCAAAAAGTTAGCTTAGCTAGGGCGATAGCATCGGAAACAAACCTATTTCTTCTCGATGAACCCCTATCAGCGTTAGACTCGCGGGTAAGATTGGAACTACGATATGAGTTACGGAGACTGGTAAAAGAGCTTGGAGTAACAGCTATACATGTTACACATGATCAGGAAGAAGCTATGTCAATTAGCGATCGCATAGCAATAATGAAACATGGAAAAATAATTGAAGTAGGATCTCCAGTGGAATTATACCTGGGGCCACGAACAATATTTACAGCTCATTTTCTTGGAAAAATGAATTTCACGGAAGGAGTGGTAATAGAGTCTTCCGGAGGAGGATGTGTGGTAGAAGTATCTGGCGGTGTTAGGATAAGAACTAAGGTAAGAGGAAGACTTGTAAGAGAACGTGTAGTTCTTGCTATAAGACCGGAATTCATTAAATTGTCTCAAACGATGAACGAAAATGAAAAAAATGTCATAGAAGGTAAAATTATTGAGAAATTTTACACTGGAAGCTACATTTATTATAAGGTGAAACTAGAAAATGGAATAGAAGTATTCACGTTAACAGAAGCCGAAAAAATATATAAAGATGGAGATAAAATTTATGCTTCTTTTCCACCAGAATACGTAATTCTCTTTAAATACCCCGAAGAAGGCTTAGAGAAAGAATTATCTTTAGAATAACCTAGATGCAGTAATTCGTCATATACATCCTATTTATTAAGTTTTAGTGTATTCCATGTTTTTGGCAAATATCTTACACGTTTTGGACTTGGTCTAAGACCATACTCAGGTGCTCTATGTGTCACGTCCAACAAGATGTTCATTAACTCTTTTCCTCTTATTCTATGCAACCCTCCTCTTACCACACTGATCTCATCAAAAATTTTCACAAAATCTCTACGAACGTTAGGTCCTACAATTAGCAATGGTACGGGGTCTCCGCTATGAATACCTATACTACATGGTGTTGTATGGTCAGCTGTGAGTACGAAAGTAACTCCTTCCTTTACTGCATCCATTATTATTGGCAGCGCATTATCTATTCTACTAATCATTTCAGCCTTTCCCTTAGCGTCTTTACTATGAGATAAAGTATCTGTACCCTTGATATGAATAAAAACAAAATCGTAGTTTTCCAAAGCATTAACGGCGGCTTCAAATTTTCCCTTAATATTGGTATTTGGTAAACCAGTTGCACCTTCAACATCGATTAACTTAAAACCTAATTCAAAGGCCACGCCACGATATAAAGGTCCAGCAGCGACACAAGCAGGCTTCATGCCCCATCTATCCTTAAAACTTTCAAGTTTAATTCTTTTACCAGCTCCTCTTGGCAACACGATATTAGCTGGTAGCTTACCATGTTTTATCCTTTCTACATTAATGGGATGCGTATTTAAAACACTAAAAGTCTGTAAAACAAATTTGTTAACTATTTGAGCGGTTTTTTGAGCAGCTTCAAAATCAACAGCAGATTCGAGAGGAACAGACTCGAGAACGGGAGCACCAACCTCATGAGGATCAGAATCAGTAATATTTGCACTTAAACCCTCACCCTTCAATATCAAAAATCCTCTATGCTCCAATGTATGGACAAACCTTACCTTAACCCCATCAATTTCATCTATTTTCTGAAGTTCTTTAGCTAAATCTTCTGCCTCACTGCCGCTGATCCTACCAGCACGTCTATCAACAACAATAAGTTCATTGCCTCTTTTTCTAACAGTAGAAAAATTACATCTAAATGCAACTTCATCATCTGAAATTTTATAGCCATATCCTGCAGCTTCAAACAAACCTCTACCCGGGTATTCTTTTTCAGGATCATAACCAAAAATAGCTAAATGGGCAGTATCGCTACTTGGAGGAACGCCGGGAGCGATAGGATCCATTAAACCTGTAACTCCTTTCTCGGCAAGTTCATCCATATTTGGAGTCTCAACATACTCCAAAGGAGTTTTATCACCAAGTTCCTTAACCTGTCTATCAGCCATGCCATCGCAAACAAGTAAAATTATTTTCCCAAGGTATCGCACAATGTTCCCTCCATAGCTAACTATTAGAGATATACCATGTAAGTAGATGCTTTAAATTGCTACTTATTTTAATTTTTCTCTGTAAAATTGTAATTAGGCTCTAAAACAGCAAACTGAAAATTTAACAATGAACACTTATAATTTAACACTTCCTCCTATGTAAAAAGCTAAAACTTCAACACGATGGTTTCTTAGGAAATATGGTAACAATATTGCTCTCATGTACTGTATTAAAAGCGGCATTAGGACTGTTCTTCTCGTAGTAAGCGATATACCTACCTTAATTCCTATCGTAAACTAAACGCAGGAAAATTAACCATAAAATCGAGAAAAGGGCAAGAGGAAGCTGTGCCGCTGCAGAAGCCGCCAATACTCCTAAAACATTCTAAAGTTACCTTTCCGAGATAACATATATGAAGGAAGGGTAGCTTATTAAAGATATAAGGTAAAAACTGGATTGTAGAAAAGGTCGATGATTCAAAGCCTCCTTTTCACGATTCATTTAAGTAGGATAGCCTTGACATATATGCATTAAAGTATAGTAGTAAGGTAAACCACTACATTTTTAAACCCTCAATAAAATATATCGAGACAATAAATCCAAGTTGCACTAAACCAAGAAGGTGCAAATCGTTGAGTACACATAAGAACAACACCGTTAAAATTTGGTTTGCTATTTCTATAACATTAATGCTTCTGTTGTTCATACTACCAACCTCTGCGCAAGAAACATTAACATTTGGAGTTGAAGAAGGAGCGACATGGACGTTACATCATGAGGCTGTTTCAGTATGGGAGTCAGAATGGGAAGCAGGACGTGAAACAGACATTTCAAATATGACGATAATCTTTCTAAACGTTACGGGAAATACAATATACTTAAACCATTCAGTTTTTGGAGAATCCACGTATCAAGGGAAAAATGAAACAGAAACATATGCATATAACCATACAGAGGTATACACTTATAATTTAACCGATTTCACAAAATTCCTAAACGAAAAAATAATGACAGGGGAGTTCCCATATATACTACCAGTAAATTGGAGCCTAATTGAAAACACTTTACAGCAACTCAACCGAACAGACAAAACCACAATAGTATATTTCAAAGAAGTACCTAAAGACTACATAGGAGATAAACCCGTAGATATAATTTTCATTACAGTAGAAATAAACAAGACAGAATCATACACATCAGATAACACAAATTACACACATATGACGCTCATCAACATTAAAGGGAAATACGGCAAGAAAACAGGTATCCTCCTGGAAGAAAACTACTTTTACGAACATTGCTACTACGAGAATAATAGTTTAACAGAGTATTACAACTCAACGGAAACACTTTGGATAACAAATAGCAGTTTTACCTACTGGGAAACAGAAGTGACAGAGCAACCAAGTGAAAACGAAACATTCCCTGAAATAACTGCAACAACCGTAGCAACATCAACATCTGGGGCTATCTCGGGAATTATTTCCGCAACTGCAGCTGTAGCCACAGCTGCGGGCGTTAGCGGTGTATCCACGACGGTGACTACTTCCGTGGGACAAGCTGCTGCTCCAAGCCTTGTGCCAGGTGAAGAGGCAACAAAAGGGTTTGAAAGCGCTAGGAGTAAATTCTCATGGAAATATCTCAAGTATTTATTAAAACTCAGAAAGCTTAAACGTAAAAAGAAAAAGGAAGAAATACCTCCTCCGAAAAACACCATAAAAATGACTATAGCTTTAGCTATAATCGGCGCCATAACCGGTTCTGGAGCAGCCGCTATTGCATATGGATTATCTGCACCTTTAACCCTGCTTGTAATGTTAGTCACTGCAGTTATAGGTTTCACTTTAGCAGAGGCAGGTCTAAGCCTCTTTATACGAAGATACGTATTCTATAGAGTGCGTTCGATACAATGGGGAAAGAAAGAGAAACTTTCACTTCTCATAATTCTAATTACAGGTCTCTACGGCGTAGTAACATCATTCATATCAGCAACCTTACTAGCTAAAGCAGCCGCAGCACTAGTGACATCTGCAGTGATCCCAACAGGTATAATTGCATACTTCACTGCAGAAGAAGTCACAATGATGATGAGTGCAGAATAAACACCTTTTCATCTTTTATTTTTAATCTTTCAACCTCTAATAGTCTGGTTTGCTGTTTTAAGCAATAATCGCAACTAGTTCGTTGAATAGAGCCTCATGACGTTTGAAGGTTTTTTCAGTATTTCTTTAATTTTATCGTGTTGCCTTAACAATTTTCTTGCTAAATTATAAAAAAGGAACCCTTTGATTTCAAAACGGGAAACATGATATTTCCTTGCTTTAAACTTATCAATAAAAATGAGACTAAAGTTTTCTTTTCGAGGAATGACCCTGCTTCCTCCTCTAGAAACATAAAAGTAGTGAAGTGTATTGGTTGGAAAGCTTTTTAACGCTTCTTCAATTGCAATTAAATATTTCATTCCAAGTAGGAAAAAGGCTATATCATAATTTTCCCTCTCAAGTATTTTTAGCAGTTTTTCTTCTATTCTAAGTCTCTTGCTTCTATGTCTAATCTCCTCTTTACTCATAATACCAAAGGTACATTCATAGGGGGGAATTAAAGTTTGTTCTTCTAAAAGCCCGAATCCAGCGGAAAGAATGTAAAAATTAACGCACTCAATGCTTGGAATTGAACGTAAAATGTCCACAGCTTTAATAGTGTATAGATGTTGACCGCCCAAGTACATGTCTCTAGCAGGTAAAACCATGTCCTTAAGGTCTTCTCGTTCAATTAATTTCTCTCTACCAAACTTATCGATGGCTTCGCAAGTAATATCTAAACGTTTAAACTTTTTCTTAGCGGTGCATGAACCTAAAACAAAAATCTTCAATGCTAACACCAGTTGAAATAAATGAAACTTACTTCCTCTAAATGTTAAGCGTTAATTTTAAAATTGTTATCGCAATTTGTATCTAAAGAAATTTAATAAAACTTTGCTGTGCAGCATTTCCATTTGTCGAAAGGAGAGGTGAACCTTTTGGCTGAAAAAAAGGTAGAAAAAAGCGAGGAAGGAAAAGAGCGTAGTAAAGCGTACCTCTTCCCGTATGTTCTCTACGGCATTTCAATAATTGTCTTCATTTGCACGCCAGCAATGCTTATAAAGCTTCAACCATCCGTATGGGTACCCATACTATTGGTCAATGTTGTAGTGTTTTTAATCGCACAATCATTACTTAAAGAATAAATTTAAAATGCGAACAATATTATTGTAATATTGATATGTCTGGAAATTTAGAAAAAACTTTTCCGCCATTTCTTCTCAGTAAAGTAATTTATGCAGATCTAATTTTAGTCTCTGAGCGGCAAAGCGAAGTTGCACTGAGAAGCAGATCTGTTGAAACACACCAAAATTCAACGAAATACGCTGTTATAAGAGTTTTAAGCCGCGAAGGTTGGGGAATAGCAACAACGAACAAGCTAGATAGAGAAAGCATTAAGAAAACAGCTGAAAAAGCATATAAAATATCAAAAACAGCAACAATTCCATTAGAGAAAAAATGGGAAAACCCGATCCAATTAGCGCCAACAAAACAAGTAAAGGAAACCTATAAACATCCTGAGAGAATTACACCAGAAAACTTGAGTGAAGAAGATCTTACAGATTTCCTTTTAAAGCTGAAAGCATTGCAAATAGATACTTTAGGGCCAAGATACGGCTGGTGTGAAGCAATAATAACATACAGAAAAATAAAGAAGCAAATAATAACATGTGAAGGAACGAACGTCACCGAAGAAAAACCGTTAACAGACCTAGTTCTATATACAGTTGCTAAAGGCCCTTACGGAAAACTCTCGACAGCAAGCATGATCGAAGGAGGAACAGGAGGATACGAATTAATTTTAAGTGAAAAAATTAAGGAAGAAGCAGTAAAAATAGCTGAAAGAGCAAAAATGCTTACACAAGCACGGCTGTTGAACCCAATGTGGAGGGGAAGAAAACTACCAGTCATACTAGATGGAGAATCAGCTGGAGCGTTAATTCATGAAGCAATTGGACACATGCTCGAAGCAGACCGTCTAATAGAGACAAAAACCAACCTACACATGTTTATAGGGTCAAAAATAGGATCTGAAGAACTAACGGTAATTGACAATCCAAGAATGTTAGGAGGTTACGGGTCATATATTGTTGATGATGAAGGAGTAATTGGAGAAAGGAAAACTTTGGTTGAAAATGGTATCGTAGTAAATTTATTTCATACACGGTGGACAGCAGCAATAGCAAACGAGGAGCCAAATGGAAGTGCTAGAGGGCTAACCTATGTTCCGAGAAGCTTAATGAGCAACATTTATGCAAAACCTTCGGACTGGAAGTTTAAAGAAATGACGGAAGATATAAAAATTGGTTTTTACCTTGAAGGCTTAGTTAAAGCGGAGTTAAGGGGAGATGATATAATTATTGAACCTGAAATAGCCTACCTTATAGAACAAGGTGAAATAAAGGTTCCTGTTAAGGAAATAAAGATAGCAGGTAAAGTTAAGAGGGTCTTGCAGAGAATTGAGGGCATAGGAAGGAACATTACATTTAAACCCGGTTTGGAGAAGGGGAACCCCATAAGTAGTGGTGCTCCTTACATGAAAATTAGCAATGTACACATTTTAAATTAAAATTATAAGTTGTAACCTTTGTCACAATACAAAAACCTTAAAAATAAAGTAGCACAATGTGAGCAAGAACAAGTTTAGCGACATGGATGTGTCATAGGGTTTGGAGACACATACATCGAGATGTTATATTAATGATCTGCGTCTAAGACAATTTTCTGAGGTTGAGGCAGCTTGACAGCAAGTAGATTACAGTTACTACGATCCCAAGTGACGTCTCTCAGGGAAAGACGATTTCTAATAATAGAAGAATTAAAAAAACTAAGGGAGAGGGCGAGAGAATACAGAGAAAAGCGAGATCAAATAAACAGTAAGGTCAAAGAGATAGCAGAGAAAATAAAAGAAGAAAGGGAAAAAAGAAAAGCAATAAATGAGGAAATAAACTTTCTAAATCAAATAAAAGCGGAGCTAAATGCTCAAATCGAAGAGAAAATGGAAAAAATAAAAGAATTAATGCAATCTATGAAAAAGCTGGACTTCAACCCTAAGAAACTCCTTAGCCTTCGAGAAAAACTGGAGTGGCGAATACAAACAGAACCACTGCCTTTAGAAGAGGAAAATAGACTAGTTGAAGAAATAGCGCAAATAAGTGTAAAACTCATCGACTACGAGGAAAACCAAAAAATAAAACAGGAAATAAACAAAATAAAACAGGAAATAAAAGAACTCAGAGCACAGGTAAAAGAGGTTCAACAAAATCTCATTCAGAAAAAAGCAGAAAGCCAAACATACAGGTTAAAAATACTTGAACTCGGAAAGCAAAGAGACGAACTTAGACAGGAAGCAAATGCGTATCACAACAACTACATAGAACTTATGACAAGAATAAAAAGCCTCCAAGAGGAACTTGACAAAATTTCAGCTCAGCTAGGAGAAACCATAACAAAACTGCAGGAAGCAAAAATCGAGGAGAAAGCTAGAGAAGTACTTGAAAGAAAGAAGAAAGAACAAGAATTAATACAGAGAAAATTGGCAGAGATAGAAGAGAAGCTAAAAAGAAAGCAAAAACTAACCTTTGAGGAATTTGTACTTCTACAGCAAACCAAAGGGTTGGGCCACATAACATAATATACGATTTCTTCCAACAACAAATTAATTCTATTTTTTAATCAATTGATAAATGCCGTATATCGTACCTACCACAATTAAACTAAACATAGTAGATAACTGTTCTCCAACTATAGGAGAATAGCCCATAATTGATATCTCACTAACAGCAATTAGAACTATCAAGGAAGAAACCTTAAACCACAGTAGTGGAACAAAAACAACCTCAAAAGGCAACCTCAAAGCAGTTGAAATTTTTTCACCTCTATACGCTAACGATCCCAGACCATAAACAACAAGAAACACTTGAACAACAACATTAACGAGGTCTATTTCTCCTGTTTTGCCAAATGGTATTAAACTGTTAACTTTAGCAAAATAATAGCTAACCACAGTAAATACTAAAAACCCAAACAACGTAACTTGCTTCAAATCTTTTCCACGTAGCATTGTAACAACTGCAAAAATTGGAAGTAACACAATAAACAATGGGAAAAAACAAAAGGATCATAGTGCTTTCGAACATGGCGCTCAAATTCTCCAGTGAACCGTATAACATGCCAAATAAACCAAGATCAATAATAAGAAATAGCGCAAATAGTCCTAGTTTTAATTTCTTGCTGCGTTTTTTAACAACATTATTGATACGCTCTGAAGTTTCCCATAGGAGCATTACCATAAAAAGCGAGGAGAAGATTGCCCAAAACACGAAAGGAACAAAGTAAATCACTAAAAACACGGAGGGTGGAATGAACATGGCTGAAACGAAGGATAGTATGTTTAAAAATAGTAATTTTAAATCCGTCTTCCCAGCTAAAAGTTTAGTTCGAGAAACAGTAATTGCCATGAGCAGCGTAATCAATAACAAGTAGACAGAAAATGTTACTAATAATAAAAATGAAAAGACGTAGATATTTAGTTCTCCTAAATAAACTGGAGTCGACGAAGGCAATCCTAAACTTAAAAGTACAGAATAATAAAATATAATAAAGATAACTGTTGAAACAAACGGGTACCTTAACCCCTTGTTTTTTAAGAGTAATTTAATACCTTCAACAAAAGGTTAATGTAGTCAAACTGCCACACCAACCATAATTTGCATTAACCAGACGACTTATGAATAGACGGCATAAACCATTTATCCTATTTATATTTTGCTGCGTCCTATTTGCTATAACCTATAACAAATTTAGTAAGGATATAGATCTATATTTTACATCTTAAGATCAGAAAATAAAGCAGAAACATCCTCAAATTCTTAAAAAATCCGTCTATTTGTCACAAAACAACTAAATGCTTCACGACCCATATCGATATTTTTATATTTCTATATGTTGAGTTAACAAGTAGAAATAACAAGGTAGTTAAAATGTTTATATGGCGTGGAAGAGGCTTTCTCAGAGACTTAAAATATCAAATAAGCCCTGTAGAGTTTCTAATACTCTTAAGTCTACTTGAAAAACCAAAACACGGCTACGATATAATGAAAGAACTTGAAAAAAAATTTGAAAACGTGTGGACACCAAGAAGCGGCACCCTTTATCCATCCCTTTCCCGACTGGAAGAAAAAGGATACATAAAAGGAGTAATAAGAGGAAACAGGAAGCTATATATGCTAACCGACAAGGGGATCGAAATATTAAGAGAAATCGCTGAAAACTTCGATAGAGAGGCAGAGTTTTTAGATAGATTTGTCCAAATGGCTAACTATAAATTCTTAGAGGAATTTGCACCAAGATACGCTAAAAGATTCATTGAAAAAATGTTAAATAAAGCATTTCAAACACTAGATGTAGCCATAAGGAAAATAAGGCTTTTAGATCTAAATGAACAATTAAGAAAGCTACAATATGCTAGGGAAATGCTAGAGAGAAGATTACATAAAATAACATTATCAATAAGCGAAACTGAAAGATCTATCGAGGAGAGAAGGAAAAGAATGGTGAAAATAAAGGTTGAATAAAAGGGAGGGAGTCAAATGTACTTCAGTAGAGATGTTTTTCGAATAGGCCCATTTAAACCGTTAATTGACATATTTCTAGGTGTGAAGACTTTGTTTCATCCCTATTTTACGGAAAAAGATGTGTGGATAGACGAGGAGGATGGCACAGTTATTATAAAGATAGTTTTGCCTGGATTTAAAAAGGAACATATTGAAATAAGAGCAGATGAAGAGGAAATATACGTGAAAGCAGAAAAGCCAACTGTAGATGAATTTGAAAAACATTATTGGAGAAGATATCTTGAGAACGGGAAAATCGTAATAAAATGGAGAATTTCAATGCCTATAACCATTGAACCAAATTCTGGTAAAGCCAAAATGGACGCAGGAATTCTTACAATAAAATTTAGAAAGAAAATGAAAGGGGAAAAAGTGACAATAGACTAATTTACTTTCAAAAGCAAGAATCTGTAGCCACAAAAACTAATTATCAATTTTCACATATTTTTCAAGTAATTCTCCAAATATGGCCTTAGAAGTTTAATAAGTTATAGATCGAAATTAGATCATCAAAATTTATTTTAAGTTAGTCTAATTCTTATATTAAAACGAGGGGTGTATCAAAACTAGTACGACATGTTCTAAATGTTAGGATTATAAGATTGAATAATCACATTTAAACCACAGTCTTCGATAGTAATTAGATAGTAATTATGTCTATAGAGGGGTAGAGCAAGGTTGGGTATTTTAGGGATAGCATTTCGTTCAATTATTAGAAGTCCTAGAAGATCTTTAACCCTTGGAATAGGTGTTATTTTAGCTATAACACTTATTGTAGGGGCTTTTCTAACAGCAGATTACATGGGTCAAGCGATTCTTGCAGACGTTCTAAAAGATGTAAAAGTTGACATTGAAGTTTCAATGCAACACAAAAGCGTCTTGGATTATAAGAATGTTACAGAGGAATTAGAGAAAATTGAGGAAATAAATATTGTTGAACCTTATGTTTCAGGCTATTTGTCCTATTGGAATTACAATATAACAAAAAACGGACAGATAATATGGCCAGAATACATTAATGTGACCGAATACGGGGAAAACATATCTCGTCCTTATTATGACCATGATGTTTATGTTTACGGTTTCAGGCAAAACATATCAATTGGCGAAATAGTTGTATTAGAAGGTAACCTGAATTTAACAGGGGAAAACATAGCCATAACTCAAGATTTCGCACAAGACCTAAAATTAAACGTCAACGATATCATAACTTTTACTTATGTAAGTTGGCATGGAGAGGAAAGAAAAATAGTTGAAATAAACGCAACTATATGTGCGATTATAGATATAAAAGGTACATTAAAAGAAGCAATGAAAGAAAGATACTTTTATCCATACTTCACCTACTTCGTGTCTCCATATTACTACATGGCACCCTACTACCGAGAAGAGGAAAAAAGCTACATAATAACGAGCATAGAGTTTGCACAACAACTAGGAATAATGATGTACGAATACAGATATTATTATGAACCCGCTCCAATTATACCTTCTAAGGCATCTCAAGAACTATCTTCTCCTATTTATATAAAGTATTGGATTTTTGTTGACCGCGACAAATTAATTAATTTGTGGGACATTGAACAAACGTTAGACAATTTGAAAAAACTCGAAATAAAGATAGAAAACATATGTATTAAATACTCCATGTATTCTACAGAGTATTCGATCGAAAACAGATTAGATGATGCCATAAACAGCTCTAGATTTGCTGTAGATTACTTAAAATATACTTTTGGCTTCAATAGTTTGCCCGTTTTGTTTTTGGCGTGGTTTTTTGCTTTAACTGCAAGCTGGATTTCGGTAAATGAAAGAAGAAGAGAAATAGGCCTCCTAAAAGTTAGAGGAGCAACCAACAAACAAATATTCCGAATAATACTAATAGAAGCAGTCATAACCGGGGTATTAGCAGGAATAATAGGCGCTATCATAGGCTTTTTCAATAGTTTGTACCTTATTAACATTTTTGCAAAAGGTTTCACAGAAGTTCTAATCCCAATCGAAGTATTTACAAAGCTTATGCCCTTTTACCTTGAATTAAGTATTATTTTAGGGTGCTTGTTAGCTCTATTTGCTGTTTTTATTCCAGCTAGAAGAGTAGCAAATATGCCATTAGAAAAACTATTACAAGAATACTTGGAGGAAATAGAGGCAGAAAAATGGAAACCGAGACTAACATGGATAATGTTCATCCTGGGTCTAGCAAAAACAGTTGAAATGATTCTGGGCTTTTCAGTGATGAAAATACTTTGGCAAATGGGCCCTCAAACAATGCCAAACATTTTCATTATTCTCGTGCTCATAGCTGCAAGCTTCATAGATAACATTCTCAATTACCTGGGCCCAATATTTTTCATTTACGGTTTTAGTAAAATAGTTACCCATTATGTATCCAAGTTCCAAAAGTTCTTTAAATCAATTGTAAAACCTCTATTAGGAGAATTAAGTGACATAGCTGTAAAAAACTTTGCAAGAAAATCTACAAGAACAGCAAGAGTAATGTTCCTGATAGCAATTACATTAACTTTCGGAATAACAATGACAATAATTTCAAACTCTTCAATTCAGTATAATATTAAAATGATAGAGCTAGGTGTAGGAGCAGATATAAACGCAAATCCTGTTTATCCATCCAATGAAACGCAGCTACTGGAAAATCTAAGTAAAATCGAAGGAATAAATCTTATTTCTACAATCAGGAAACAGTACATAGATGCCAAGGGATTTTATAGCGACCTTGTAATCGTAGATGAAAACTACTTTAATGTTTCTTTTATAGGAAAAGGATATCTTGAAGGAATAACAATAGAAGAGGCTTACAGCAAGTTCAAAAGCGGTGAAAACTGCTGTATAATAAGCCGGTATCTAAGTGAAGAGTACGAGTATGGAATAGGGGATGAAATGATAGTATCTTTTCAAGTTGGAGAAAAAACCATTAGAATCAGTCTAACGATAATAGCGGTAGGAAAGGCTTTTCCAGGTGTAGGCTACTATGGAAACATCATTTTAATAAGTTATAGGTGCGTAGAAAAGCTGTTCAACCCGCAGGAAATAAGGTCTATACAACTTCTAATAGATGTTAAAGAGAATGCAAACAGCACAAAAATAGCTGAGGAACTTAGAGAAAAATATGAGGAGATATACAGTGTAGTTTCTTTTGAAGAAGTGGTTCAACAGTCTATGAGGTCACCTTTGCTTTCTGTATACCCGAAGTTTTATAGCATTGAATTTGCTTTTGCTCTTCTAATAGCTGTAATTGGTTTATCGTTAATAATGATAATGGCAGCTTTAGAAAGGGAAAGAGAAATAGGTCTACTAGCAGCACGCGGAGTGAATAAGAAACAAGTCATAAAAGTATTTTTAGGCGAGGTAATATTAATCATAGTAATATCTTACTTAATAGGTATAGTTGAAGGATTTGCTGTAGCTTACGGATATGTCAAAGCTTTCATGTATCCCCTATGGCTTGAATTACCTTTCAAAATACCAATTGTAGTTCCAACAAGCCTCTACCTTATGTTAATTGGAGGTTTAATGGCTTTCATAATTGCTTCAGTAGGACCTGCATGGTATATAACAAGAAAAAGAGTTGCTGAAATTCTAAGAATTCACCACTAGGAGGAGAAGAAATGAGTATTGTTTGTAAAGATCTCGTAAAAATTTATAAAACAGGAAAAGTTGAAGTTGTAGCTCTTCGAGGACTATATTTAACAGTGGAAGAGGGGGAAATTCGAGCAATAGTAGGGCCTTCTGGAAGCGGGAAAACAACACTTCTAAACATTATAGGTGGAGTTGATAGACCCAGCGCCGGTCAGATAGTTGTAGACGGTCTAGATTTAACAACATTAAGTGAAGCCCAACTAGTTGAATATAGAAGAAAAAGAGTCGGCTTTGTCTTCCAATTTTTCAACCTAGTTCCAAATCTAACCGCAATGGAAAATGTTGAGTTGCCAATGGCAATAGCAGGAGTTCCAAGATCTCAAAGACATAAAAGAGCAATGGAACTACTTGCACTAGTCGGATTGGAAGATAGGGCACATCACAAACCAGATGAACTTAGCGGCGGTGAACAGCAACGTGTAGCAATAGCAGCAGCACTTGCAAACGATCCACCAATAATCCTAGCAGATGAACCAACAGGAGAACTAGACACAAAAACAAGCAGACAAGTAGCACAACTATTCAAACAACTAAATAAAGAACTTGGAAAAACAATAATAATAGTGACACACGATCTAGCAATTGCAACCATTGCACATAAAATCAGCAGAATTGAAGATGGGACAATAGTTTCAACGGTAACACCAGCAGAACTAGAAGCAGTAGGCTACCCAGCAGGAGAAAAACTAGAAGAAAAAATCAGAAAGCTAGAAGAGAGAAGAGCAGCAATAGAAGAAGAAATGAAGAAATTAGAAGCAGACTACAAAGCCGGAAAAATTTCTTCCGACGATTTTGTTAAAAGATATGCGGAACTAAAAAGCGCATTAGACAGAGTTGAAGAAGAAATAAAAAGATATACATTAGCTTAACCTAAATAATATAACATCAAAACATCTTTTACGGAACTATTGATCTCACTTAACGTTCTCATGACTAGTAATCCATAGATGTAGGTTATCAGAGATGATTACTTTGTCAGTTATTTCATATTTTTGCTATAAAAATTTCAAAAAATCGATAATTCTATGTCTAGGAATAATTCTAGCAACAACATTTCTTGTTGGGTCACTTTTAACAGCAGATTACATGGGTCAAGTCCTTCTAACAGATGTTCTTAAGGAAGTTAAAGTTGATATAAATATCGCTTTATTACATGAGAATATATCCGAATATGAGAAGGCAGCAAGAGAAATAGAAGGACTGGATGGAATAACATTAGTAGAACCCTATGTCCTAAGAATATTGAGGAACTATAATATTACGAGAGATAAAGAAATTTTGTTGCCAAAATACAACGAGACAAAACAAACTTCAAGAGTTTTAAGGGTATTGGAAGTTTATGGTTTTAGACAAAATATGTCTTTAGGTGAAATAAAAGTTTTAGAGGGAACTCTAAACCTTACAGGTGATAATATAGCAATAACAAAAGATTTAGCTGAAAACTTAGGAATAAAGGTCGGAGATAAAATATCAATTTCCTATATTTTTTGGAAAGATGAATACTTCGAAATAAGGAAAATAAATGCAAGTATACAAGCAATTATAAGTTTAGAAAGCAAACTAAAGAAAATAATCGTGGAAAAACAAATACCCGAAGAATACAAACGTTCTTTCTACACGCAGATCAAAAGAAATTATATAATATCTTCGATGAACTTTGCCCGAAAAATAGAATCAGCATCTGAATATGATGAAACAGAAACAAGCTCCCATCCAAACGCCATAAACTATTGGGTTTTCGTTGATCGAAACAAATTAATAAATCCTTGGAACATCAAACTATCTCTTAAAAAACTAGAGAGACTAGAAGTCAAAATAGAAAACATATGTATTCATTATGGTGATCTCATTCATCCAATTTTCAATAATCTGAAAAGTGCGTTGCAACAGCATGAACTCATATTTACGCAACTAAAAAATCACATTGCCTTTAGTTTCTTACCTGTTTTGTTTTTGGCGTGGTTTTTTGCTTTAACTGCAGGCTGGATTTCGGTAAATGAAAGAAGAAGAGAAATAGGTCTACTAAAAGTTAGAGGAGCAACCAACAAACAAATATTCACATCAATAATAATAGAAACCGTAGCTGTAGGCCTAGTGGGAAGCGTGATAGGAACAGTTCTAGGATACTTGAGTACCATATATTTCGTAGAGATTTTTGCAGAAAGATATGCAGCATTCTTAGCACCTGAACATGTTGTCTTCAGATTTGCACCTTTTTACTTCGGTTTGAGCGTTGCCCTGGGATGTTTGATATCTATGTTTGCTGTCATTATTCCAGCTAGAAAAATCCTCAATGTAGAAACGGGAAGATTACTGCAAGAATATTTGGAGGAAACAGAGAAGGAAAAGTGGAAACCAAGGTTAATATGGATGATGTTCATATTAGGTTCTATCAAAATTATTGAAATGATATTAGACATATCAATTGTCGAAGCAATGTTAATGCAAGAAGGTTACCTTGAAAGTATTGTTTTATCATTATTTTTAACGGTTCTATTCATAATAGATTTGGCACTTATTGTTTTAGGGCCTTTATTTTTTGTTTATAGCCTAAGTAAACTCGTCACTCACTATGCACTAAAACTTCAAAAACTTTACAGCATGGTTATGAAGCCTCTTCTAGGGGAGTTAAGCGACATAGCTGTAAAGAGCTTATCAAGAAAAACATTAAGAACTTCTAAGATAATATTTTTAATAGCTATTACGTTAACCTTTGGAATGGGGTTATCTATTTTCTCAGCATCCCTAACAAAGCTCACAGTCAAAACAATAGAGGCAGGTGTAGGAGCAGATATAAAAGCTTGTTTCATAGACGTAGCAAATGAAACACAATTAGTTGAGAATATTAGTAGTATCGAAGGAGTTAAGGGAGTAGCGGCAAGCAAAAGTATAAGTGCAAATATAGATATGTCAGATGAACTTACAAGGCTCTTTATTATTGATGAAAACTATTTTAACGTATCATTTATTGAAAACAATTATCTCAAAGGCATAAGTATCGAAAAAGCCTATGATATGCTTAGAAGCGGAGAAGACTACTGCATAATAAATCAGCGCTTAAGCAAAAGATACGGGTACAGAGTAGGAGACCAAATAACAATAACAATAGAGACAAAAGAGAAACAAATAACTATAAACTTAACGATCATAGGAATAGCAAAAGTTCTTCCTGGAATAGAATATGAAATGCAGGAGTACACTTTACGACACGTCCACTACGGTTACTGGGAAAACTTGGTTGTTATTGGTTACAAGTGTGCAGAAAAACACTTTAATCCCCAAGAGATTTGGAAGACCTATCTTTTTATTGATTTGGCTGAGGGTACTAATAGTACTGAGGTTGTTAAAAAATTAGAAAAAGAGTATGATAATATTTACAGCATTGTTTCCTTTGATACGATGTTTCAACAAACCCTACGTCAGTCTTTAACTCCACTATTAGTTCCAAAGTTCTTTTACATAGAATTTGTTTTTATACTCATTATTGCTGTGCTCGGTCTGGCTTTAATTACTATGATGTCGGTCCTAGAAAGAAGAAGGGAAATAGGCCTGCTGTCTGTAAGAGGTATGAGTAAAAGACAAATTACAAAAATATTCCTAGGAGAAGCTGTCTTAGTTTTTCTAATATCTTCCATAATTAGCATTTTAAGCGGCTTTTCCATCGTTTACGGTTTGCTTTCTCTCTCCGCTAGTATGGTGTTAGGAGAAGTTTTTCCGGTTAAAGTGTTTTTTACAGTACCTTTTGAACTTTATATCTTATTTATCATAAGTTTTATTTTCTTCATTATGGCCTTAACAATACCAGTTCAATATCTAGCTAGAAAGAAAACAGCTGAAATTCTAAGAGTTCACGACTAGAACAAAATTAATTTAATAAAATAAAACTTGCTTGATTAAATGTATCTGAACCGTGGTTCTTGGGAGTCATACAGGGTTAACTAACTTTTAATGTTTTATGTTTGCTTCCTTTTTTAATTAGATTTTCAAGAGATTTTATAGCAAACTTCACAGTTTCTTTCAATCTTTCCCAGTGATATTCTCTTTCAACAATTTTCTTACTCCTAGATAGTAATTCTAGGTAGGCGAAAATTTCTTCAGAAATACCTGAAAAAATGCCCCGTATATCGTCTGGATCCCCGACAACGTCTTTAAAGTCATCAGATGAACGTTGTTTTAATGCTTTAGCAACAAACAATATATTAATTAACGCTTTTTCTTCCCTCTCATCAACAACTTCACCTATAGGCCCCATATCTTCCAAAGCTTCCTCTAACTTTCCCTTAATAAATTCCAAAAATTCATCTAAAGGAGCATTAAGGAAAAGAACTAAGAGAGTACTTTTTTCCTTATGAATTAGTACAGGGCCTTGTACAGCATTAATTGAGGATGGAATGATAAGCCCAGAGCTACCTCCCCACGGCCTGATTCTACTTTCAACCCATACGTTCCAAATTTTTTTCCAAAGGTCGTTCCACGTACTCAAATCCCCACACATCCAAAATTTATGGTCTACTAATTTATCATTAATTACGTTATTTTATTTTGTCTTACTTAATCATTAATTTTTCGCTTGTATATCTTAACGTAATACTTTGATGATATGTGGAGGAACTTTAGGTTTAAGCTCCTGAAATCAGTTTTTCTATTATTTCGTCGGTGATTTCTATCTCTAAGGACCACATATCTTTTAAAATTTTTCTTAAGACTTCTTTAACAAGTTTATCCTCTCTTAGAAACTCTTTTAGAAATATTACTGCTTCTCTAAGATTATTGGAAGCTAGCCAATAAGCTACTATATACAGTTTTTGATTAATTTTCTCTTTTACTTTCTGTTCATTAGACATTCCCCTCACCACTAATTCATAGTAACACGAAATTATATAAGCATTTTTCTAATTAAATAAAACATTGTATAATTTTTATATCGATGTTTAACAAAAAACCCTCCGTATAACAAAACATCCAAAATTAAACAAACCAAAATTGATTGACAAGACCTTAAAATAAAATTAGATGCAGCTATATAGATAATCCAAAAATAAAGCTTCAATGAGCTAAAATTCGTAAAAATGTCTTGAAATATAAGAAAACTAACTGGATAGAAGTTTAAATATCTTTGACAAAATTTAGTTATGAAAGCATAACAAAAACTTTAAAAGAAATACGATAAATAAACAAGCCAAGAGGTAGGTGAAATGAGGGATCTCGTTCCACTTCCGTAATGTTAAAGGACTATTGCTTTTCTCCAAACTATACACATCTATGTCTGTACGTGTTTTTGGAGGTGACTTTTTTGGGAAGTGACTTAGTTCCAGATAGGATTAGCGGTAAAAAGGTCTAAATTTGGAGAAAAAAGTGAAGAAAGATGGAATAAGACAGTTATGACGATAAGGGAAGCGGTTTCGAAATTTCTAAGCTACGTGTTTTTTGACTTCGAATGGCCACAATATAATCTTAGCGTGGAGGAATTTAAAAAACTCCTAGAAACATTAGAAAACTTTTCTAACAAAACTAAAATTATAATGACAATTGCTTCAAGGTCTAGAAACTTTGATGTCAACAGTAAAACCGGCAAAGCAACCATAAATAAACTTTTAGACATCATTTCATCTTACGCAGATATATCAGGTTTAAACATAGTTGCAGGAAATCCAGCTTATCTCTCAGAAGATGAAAAACGTAGAAGTGCAAGTAGAACATTAATATCGCTTGGAGAATACATAGCTTCAAGGATTGACGCAAAAGTGGATGTTTTTATCGGTACGGAGAAGATTTTAAAAACAGCAGTGAAACTAGCTGAAAAGTTCGATTTTAAACCGTTCTTGTTATTTTCAAATAACATCGATGCTGAAATTAAGTACATTTCAAAAACCGTAGGAAACAGTAAGACAGCCTGTTATATACCTTTTTCAACCACCTTAAAAGAAGAAGAATTAATCAAAAAGACATGGAGATATGTTCTAAGAAGAGGATATGCTAGAAATACGCTTATGTCAGCCAACATAGATCTGAAAAATCTAGAAGAACAATTACAAAAAGGACAAATTAAGAATATTCCAAGTAAAACTAAAAGAATCTTCATAGATGTTATGAAAAAATTTGTGGTATATGGAGAGGGAAACGGAGTAAAACAGAGCTTAAATAAACTTACCAATAAAGGAATAAACATAATAGTAGGGCTTCCTCTAAGCGGTTCAACGAATGAAATCACGTCACTAGCTGCATGGAAAAAGTTCAAATGGAATGCTGTAAAATGAAGAAATAATTACTTTGGAAGTTCGAACAGCTTAGAGTACTCCTGTTTAAGTAGGGTTCGAGAAACGTGGGTGTATATTTGAGTGGTACTTAAACTGCTATGACCCAGCAACTCCTGAATAATACGTATATCAACCCCTCTTTCCAAAAGATGTGTTGCCAACGAGTGTCTTAAAGTATGAGG
>Ga0209410_1000125_pt1 | contig 31847 bp, 34 predicted proteins | sample Mar14436cmmetaG_FD_184135 | JGI IMG/M metagenome (GOLD analysis project Ga0209410, IMG submission 184135) | Marine hydrothermal vent microbial communities from Guaymas Basin, Gulf of California to study Microbial Dark Matter (Phase II) - Marker... ... | reverse complement strand
CTTAAATATTAGTAAATAATTTATTTAAAGCAGATATATAATAATATAACGGAGTTGTTGACGTATGTCTATGAAGGAGGATATTCTAAAATTCTTCGACCCAGATGTCGTGAAGATTCTATCATACCTAGCCGATAAAAAAAGGATCAGATCATACAGAGAGATCCTTAAAGAGCTTGGAGTCTCATACTATAAACTATATAAGGTTATGGGGATACTAGCGAAGTTAAACCTAATTGAGGAATATATAAGAACCGAGGAACTTCCAGCGAGGGTCGAGGTGAAGATAACGGATAAGGGCATAGACATATATAATCACTTAAGGAAGGTAATCGAGCTTTTGACCGAGAGCTAATAAATAAATCCAAAATTCTTTTTAATCCTCATATTAAATAAATCCTAGTCTTATTCTTCTACCGTAATACTAGGATACTTACCATGATGATATTATGCTCAGTCCCGTCCTCGGGGTTTAATCATCATATTCATTGAGGACCTCACTCATCATCGCATATATAAATTTATGTGTCAAATATGTTAAATTTTTAAAGGGGATGATTTAACCGTCACTGTCTGAATAGTGATGATTTCCGGCGTTTATGACCCACCTAAATATTTTTAATTCTATATCCTGCTAAAATGGATTTTAGATGAGGATTTTAAAGAAGTTTGATCCATGGCGTTCGCCACTATGTCCCTGTCCACAGAAATATACTCTTAACCCATATACTGGGTGCGGCTTCAAATGCATATACTGCTACATAACAAGCTATATTAAAGATCCATTTAACCCTAGGCCTAAAAAAGACTTACTGAAGAATCTTAAGCGTGATCTAGATAGTTATAAGGGTAGATTAAGGATTGCAATCGCATATAGTACTGATCCCTATACCTATCCGGAAGCTGAGTATAAATTGACGAGGAGGATACTCGAATTACTAGCTAAATATGATGTTGAGGTTCTGATAGCGACTAAATCTACCTTAATATCTAGGGATATCGACCTTCTAAAACGCTTGAATGCGGTTGTATCTATTACGATAACGACGTTGGATGATGAAACCGCTAGATTAATTGAGCCGAATGTACCAAGGCCGTCGGCTAGGTTGCGGGTGGTTGAGAAGTTGATTAAAAATGGTATTAAGGTTTCACTTAGAATAGATCCAGTTATACCCTATATTACGGATGACCTGAATATGATTAAGAAATTGATTAAACTCGCTTATGACATGGGGGTTTCACACATAGTGTCATCGATATATAAGGCTAAGCCAGATAGCTTCAGAAGGGTTCTGGATGTATTTCCCGATAAAAAGGGTGATTTAATGAGGCTATATACGGAATATGGTATCCAAGTGTATGGCTATAGATATCCCCCATACTCCTATAGATACAAGATTTTGAAGTATATAAGGGATAATACACTGAAATATAACCTTACATTCAATACATGTAGAGAGGGAATGAGATATCTAGATACACCTAATTCGTATTGCGATGCATCTCATCTGCTATAAGTAATATCTTTCATATGGTGACTCGTATTAAACCTTTATATCTATACAATAGCTGATAATTTAAAGTAGTTAGGTGGATTTAATGTCGAGGATCGAGGTAAAGGAAGAGTTTAAACAATTATTTTATGAGGATGGAAGGATCAATTACAAGCTACTAGCTGAATTGGGTAGGGAGGATCCAAGTATATTTGAGTCTGTAGGCCGTAGTATAATAAGCAGATTCCTCCCTCGTAGGGGAGTTGATTTCAATATTAAATTAAAGGGTAGAGTGGAGCTGAGGGAGGGCGAGAAGAAGATTACATATACCTTAAGCGTGTGCCCAGAATGTAGATCTCTTATAAAGGCTATTGTATTTGAGAGGGATGGAAAGGTTTTAATTAGGAAGTATTGCCCTGATCATGGTGAGTTTGAGGATATATACTGGTCCGACGCGGAGTTTTACTATATGAAGAGGAGGGAGGCTGCAGATGGTAGAGGGATTTTAAATCCGTATGTGGGTGTCGTTAATGCATGCCCGTTTAACTGTGGACTATGTGTAAGGCATAAATCTCATACGGCGTTACTAAACCTAGTGGCTACAAATAGATGTGATTTGTCATGCTGGTACTGCTTCTTTTTCTCAGAGAGAGCCGGATACGTATATGAACCTAGTCTCGAGCATATTCGTTATATGCTTGAAGCCGCTAGAAAGGCTAGACCAATTCCAGCTATAGCTGTTCAAATTACAGGCGGTGAGCCACTCCTACGAGATGATATTATAGAGATTATTAAGATAGCTAAGGAGCTGGGCTATCAGCATGTCCAGCTAAATACTACTGGAATAAGATTTGTAGAGGAGCCTGAGCTGGCTATAAAGATCAGGGAAGCTGGTGTAAATACGATTTACATGAGTTTCGATGGAGTAACGCCTATAACTAATCCGAAGAGTCACTGGGAAATTCCATATATTCTAGATGCATTGAGGAAGGCTCACTTGGGTGCCGTGCTTGTTCCAACGGTAATTAAGACTGTTAATGACTATGAGGTTACTAAGATGATATTATTTGGACTTAAGCATAATGATATAGTTAGAGGAGTCAATTTCCAACCAGTTAGTCTAGTTGGTAGAATACCAAAGAATGAGAGGAATAGACTTAGGGTCACGATTCCAGATATAGTGAATAGAGTGGAGGAAGAGACTAGTGGCATGATTAGAAAGGAGGATTGGTATACAGTTCCATTTACAATTCCAATAAGTGAATTTATTGAGGCTGTAACTGGCAAGCCTCAATTCACTATGTCTAACCACTTTGCATGTGGCGTAGCCACATATCTATTCCAGGATCAGAAGACCGGCTTAATAACTCCATTACCTAAGTTCCTAGATGTCGGTGGATTTGTAGACTATCTTAAGGAGTTGACTGAATATATACGTAAGGGTGGTAGTAAGAAGCTAGCTCTGCTTAAGTTACTCGCTAAAATTGGTAAGTTTATTATATGGGAACATACTCCTGAACAGTTGAAGAAGAGGAAGCGTATTTACTGGATGCTATTCAATATATTTGCAAGACACAATTACCATGCCTTAGGAGAGTTCCATTTAAATACACTATTCGTTGGTATGATGCATTTCCAGGATGAGTATAACTATGATGTCGCTAGAATACAGAGGTGTGACATTCACTATGTATCCCCAGATGGCAGGCTGATTCCATTCTGTACATTTAACGTATTTCCAGAGATATATCGTGATAGGCTTCAGAAGATATATTCATATAGTATTAAAGAATATCTAGAGATGAATAGATTAAAGAGTATGTCTCAGATTAAATATAGGAGGAATATAAGGAAGTTGGAGTCTACGGAATTGTATAGGAAGACTTACGAGGGCTTCTGGGATCCAAGTAGATTATCTTATGAAGAGAAGAAAAAGATATCTATAAGGTTTGGTATCCCAGTGATAGAGCAATGAAACATTATTCAATTAATTTAAAGTATATAAATAATTATCATAATTATCAATTTGATATGGCTGGGTACATTTATATCCCCTCAGATGGGGAGGGGTATAAGTTAGCTGAATATATAGAGTGTGAGCCTGACGACGACTTTATTTTATATCTGGAGAAATATTTTACAGAGTATCTTAGAAGGATCACGTATAATGACATTGTATTTGCTGATGAGTATGAACTAAAGTTAGGATGCGTCGACCTAGATAGTGGATATATAGTACATGTGATCGATTGGTTCAAGCCTCGTATAGAGAAATATATTCATATAATGAGTGTTGTAGATAACAATATCACTACTGAATATCTCTCCTTTGAAGACGGGATTAACCGATTAAAGGAGTTAGATATTGTACTTCCTGGTAATAATAGGGCATAAGGTGCATTTCTCAACGTCTATCGAAGGCTCAATGATTTTATGTAAGTCACATAAGTATCTATTCTTCATTAGATAGAATATTAGGTCGCTTATACGTAGTATCAGTTCGTTCACATCGATATTATCTTCATGGATTTCGCGAGCCAGTTCATGCACCTTCTCTATAAAATCTTCATATTTCATCAGTTCATCTATAAATCTTCCCCTAGACTCCGTAAGATAATATGACACTGCAGCCTGAGTAATATATAGTTTACTTGCGATCTCAAGCTGTTTATAGCCATATCTATTATATAATTCCCTTACCAGAATACTTCTTATAGCTGGCAATGCAGTCTTCACAACCACTTCATATGGTGTCAGCATATATAACATCGTTAACAATACAAATATATAAATATTAAAGAGTGTGTATACGGACAATTAGTCAATATTATTTCCTTATAAATATTATACTCTCCCTCGCATATCCTATCTTAATCGTCCTACTCCTTGTAACTACTCTCTTATTTACTATCCAAATCTCTGGTCTTCTAAATCCAATTGAATAAGCTATTTCAGCTAGTATTTCATCTGCCTCAATAATCCGATCCGGGAATACTCCTTGACCCACTACTAGAGCCACTCTACCACCATCTTTTAACACCCTATATATTTCACTTAATACAATACTCATATCACTGAAGTATGCCTTAGCAGCTAATGGAGTATCATTGGGTAATATATCTAGGATTTCCCTTATCTTCTTCATAGACGGTACTATACCTATATAGCTCCTTATCGGGTTCACTCTTATATCTCCATAAGTCAGTAGGTATTCTATCTCATACATCCTCGTATACTCAATCTTATTTAGGTATGGTGGTGACGTAATTACGTAGTCTATAGAGCAATCTTCTATCATACTCATATTACGAGCATCAGCCTGATACAGTAATATACTTACCTTCTTCAGATCTAGTTTATCCAGGTCTTCAATCATATTTCTTATACTTCTCTGGAATATCTTCCTGAAAGGAGGAATATTCCTCCTTTCAATAGGTTTAAGCCATGACTTCTCTTTCCACAGTAAAGTGACTTTTGATGATGCGTTTAATAATGCTACTAGAAAGAAGTTTCGAGCTGGAATATCCTCTAACTCCATTATCTTGTCTCGGAAGAATATTATATCCCTCAGATTATGTATATTAAATGCCTTCTTAAGTAGGGGATGAACACCGTCTAAATCTACAGGCTTATACCGCTGGCTTAAAAGCCATTCAGAAATCTCTTCAATCTTGGTAGGATCATAGTCCCTTATTTTAACGTCTGAAATCATATAGAATAGGGGGCTAACATCTATTCCTATACAATTTACGCCATATTCTCTAGCTGTCAATGGCGTTGTTCCAACCCCCATGAAAGGGTCTAATACCCAGTCATTATACTCTGCCTTAAATTTCTTAAGCATCATATATACGAAGTCCCTGGAAAAACCCTCTTTAAAATAAAACCATCTATGTCTAGGTAGATCCTTATTAGGTTTAAAGGTGACTAAGTCCCCTAAGTCAATTCTCTCTACCAACTTAAATCTCATAATTAAAATACCTCATCTAACGTAGCTAGTATAGCCCCTCTCCTCAACATATCCTCAATAGCCTTCTCACTATCTCCCAGGTTTAAATCGACACCTTTAATCGCGTCTATAAGTAGAATTACTTCATAGCCCAGGTTTAATCCATCTATTACAGTAGATTTTACACAGTATTCTGTAGCTACACCAGCTACAAATATTCTGGATATCCCTCTTCTTCTTAAATCGATATCCAAGAATGTTTCTTGAAACCCAGAATATGCGTCTCTATCAGGGTTATAGGCTTTATTAACGATAATTACATCATCCGAGAGCTCCAGATCCTTATGGAATTCCGCGCCTTTAGTGCCCTGAATACAATGAGGCGGCCATGGTCCTCCTCTCGTATTAAAGCTTATATGATTCTCTGGATGCCAGTCCCTAGTCGCGTATATAGGCCTCCCTTTCTCCCTAAATTTCTTGATGTATCTATTTATAGTAGGTATAATTAAATCAGCATCTTTCACTGGTAATGCACCGCCTGGCATGAAATCATTCTGCATATCAACTATAATTAACGCGCTATCCTCCGTTATATAAATCTTCATAAACATCACCATATAGGATAATATCCATTAAGTTAATATGTTAAACTAAATATGAATTATAAAATTAGTTAATAGATCATTTATTATTATGATGGCCGAATGCAAAGTTTATCGGAATATGGATGTTAAACGTGTGGTGGCATTTATACCTGAGGGACATAAGCATGTACGTATACTGGTCGAGTTCAGCGATTCTATCATAGTGCTTCAAGAAGCTACGGTAAACTCTATTTTAAGAGCATATATAAATGTATCATTTCATCCACTTAGAAAGGCTTGCGAGTTGATATTAACTAAATTAACTGAACGTAAGAAGGATTATGCCGAATATCAACATATTGAAAGCGATAGAGATGAGGATGAGATTATTAAGGATGTTATGGCGATATGTGGAGCGGATAGCGGGTAGCTTGGATATATCTACCTATTTCAGAATCTAGTTTCCTTAGGAATTCATTTAATCTATTGAAGGGTACTCTACATCCTGACGCGAATGGATGTCCTCCACCCGAGCCATTTAACTCTGGAGCAATCTTCCTTAAAATTATATTTAAATCTACGTCCCCCCGTCTAGCTCTTAAACTCATAATAGCTATATCTCCCCTCCTCTCAATAGCTATTCCGACGCTCCTACCAGAGAGTCCAATTAGATATGTCGCGGCTCTACCTAGACTTCCCTCTGGATCGATGACATATGCAAGATTATTTAATATGTGTATCTTGTTCTTCAGTCTTTTCCTCATCTCCTCCTCTCTCCTACTCATTTCAATAGCTCTCTCTATCAACTCAGTTATATCACTAGGTAGATATCCGCTAACCAGTTTCTCAATTATACTTCGTTTGAAATCATACATTCTTCTAGACGCCTCAAGACCCTGCGACAATATTCCAGATTCGAAGTATATCATTCTTTTATCCCAGTAGCTATATAACCTCCTCATATAAGGTGTTTCGTCTGAATAGTCTCCTATTGCTCCATATAGTGCTATTCTACCTGCCTCAATAGGAAGCTTATCTCTATAATACTCATGTACCAGCTCTGATGTGCTTCTACCAGCCTCATGTATAAAAGCTATATTTTTTAACTTAGTCTTCATAAACCTAAGTGGTGTAGGATGATGGTCAAAATACATGACTTTATTCCTCTCTCCATACTTCTGAAGCAGCTTGATCGTGTCAGGCCAGGACACTTCATCCAATGCAATATCTAATATATATAGTGTGTCTCCAACGCTGGAGAACTCTTTCAAATCTTTCAATAACCCATGTGGATGTGTGAATATAATTTCATAATCTTTCTTAATATACATCGATATCAATGCTGCGGATGCAACGCCGTCAACGTCTCCATGCGTAAATATCTTTATAGACATTATAAATATAATGGATTAAAGACGTAAATTAAAGTTTACCATGTTTAATATTTAGATATGGAATGGAGCCTTGATGTAGATGGAATTAGATTATATGGAAATGAATATACGTATAAGCCTGCTGAGGATTCTCTAATATTATATTCTAGGCTTAGAAGGATATTGAGGGGCTATTCAGTAGTTTATGATGTAGGCACAGGCTCAGGCATAATATCACTTATAGCAGGTAGAAACGGGGTCTATTCAATAGGCATAGATACTATATATGACGCTACACTCTACGCATACAAAAATAGTGTATTAAATGGATTAGACGAATATATGGACAATATATGTGGTGATATGTTGGAAATGCTTAGATTAGATCTAGATGATCTACTTTTAGTATCTAATCCTCCATACCTACCTGGAACATATGAATACCCTTGTGATATCCTATATATTGGTGGAATGGGAGGAATTGAAGTAATTAGAAGGTTGATAGAATATTTCTCTATATCTAAAGCCTCTGAAATGTATTTCGTAACTTCTAGTTATACAGATATGGATAATATAATTAGGTTATCTCCAGAGTTTAAAGTTGTTATTGAGAAGATAGATGAAATTAGGATAATGTCTGAAATAATATATCTATATAGGGTTAGACACGTTTCATCTACCTAATCAAGAAGTATATTGCTTTAAGATAATTTAGTTCATCGTCAGTAGGTCTATATATGTGGTCGGGAGATGCTCCTCTCAGTCTTCCGAGATAAGTCAAATTTAGATTAGTTTCACTTATAGTGTTATCAATTAGTTCTAGGAATTCATTAGGCTTTAGGAAGTAGCTGCAACTAGAGAAAAATATAGTTGCATTTCTCTCTACATTAGCCAATATATTATTTAAAAGCCATATATACTTCTTGATACCCGCGTCATAATTTTTTCTAGCAGGTATAAGGGCGGGTGGGTCGCTAAAAAGCAGATTAAATTTCATCTGGTTCTCATTAAAAAACTTCTCGACTCTAATATTATATACTTCAGCCTTATCCTCAACCTTATTAAGTTTCAAGTTCTCATATAAGATTTCAATAGCTTTTGGGTCCTCCTCTATGAAATAAGCTTTTCTAGACCCATGTGTCAAAGCATGTATACCGAAACCACCCGTATATGAATATAAGTCTAATACAGTCTTATCCCTTGAATAGATTCTTCCCTCTATTCTATTCATCCTCTGATCTAAGAAGAACCCTGTTTTCTGACCTCTCTCGATATCCACTTTAAATAATACACCATCTTCATCTACTATAGTCTCAGTCTCCCCACCTCCATAAATCCATCCTTTCCATATCTCTAGCCCTACCTCCCTTCTACTCCTTTGGTCATTCCTAACATATACCTTCTCTACAATACCGTGTCTAACCAGTATCTTTGATATATAGTCCAAATAGTAGTCGAATCCTGCGCTTCCACTTTGGATTACACCTATTTCATTATATATGTCAATAATCAACCCAGGCATCGAGTCTCCTTCCGAGTTGATTAGCCTAAAACTTTTCCAGCCGAGAGTCTTACGGAAATTATATGCTGTTAAGATATTCCGTTCTATAATTTCACTAACTGGTGCTATATAAGGTGATAACAGACGGACTCCAACGGCGCCAACCCCATCAAATATACCGACGCCTAAACTTTCTCTATCGAAAGTCTCGATAATAACCTCATCCCCAGGCTCTGCCCCACCGTCATCTAGAATCCACTTATTGTATATTGTTAGCCATCCCCACTTCTTTACCGTCTTATCAGCTCCCTTCTTCAGTCTAACTAATCTAACCATCTTCCTCCACGTATTTACATATATCCCTCAAAGGACATATATTACATAAAGGTTTTCTAGCTTTACAATACCTTCTTCCAAATGCTATTAATCTTATATGTGCATCTAGATATTCGACATGTTTTAGAGATTTTCTCCATAGCATACTTATATCCTCATAATCTGCATCTGCATCTACTAAACCCAGCCTCTTACTCACTCTCTTAATATGTGTATCAACTGGAAAAGCTGGAAAGTTCAAGTGTAGCAATAGTATATCAGCAGTCTTATATCCTATTCCATCTATATCTAATAATATCTTCCTAGCCTCTTCAAACCCGATTTTCTTCAAATTATTTAAATCACCGTCTAGATGCTGTATTATATATCTAGCTACATTTACTATAGTGCGAGCTTTCGAATTGTAGAGGCCCGCCGGTTTTATCGCATCTATAATTAGATCCAGGTCTGTTTCAACTATTTTATATGGCTCTATCCCTACCCGTCTCTCTAGACTCTTATACGCTTCAATACTATTTCTATCATTAGTATTTTGTGATAATATAGTTGCAACGAGGATCTTAAATGGATCACTCTTCTTACCAGCTTCAAGTGATGTAAATCTCATACCTTGAAGTATATCGATATTCTTAAGCCGATTATACACCTTTCTAGCTAAATCCTCTGTCTCAACCATTTTAATTCTCCTTAATACACTTCTCTAATAAATCGACGGCTTCTCTCCATATAGAATCATTCACAGTATACTTTAGTGATAACAGCGACACTATTAAACCATGGTCGACAGGGATATAGTCTGGGGCATAGCCTACCAAAAGCCCTCGATCTATACATTTATTGAATATTTCTCTCGAGTTCTTAATATTAAGATATGCATAGGGCCCTCCAAAATACTTACTAGGTACATGAATATACTCTTTAAATCTATCATAGAGGTCGTTATATCTCCTTACATAGACCTTAGTAATAAAGTTGATTATCTTGGAGCTATATACAGATAACCTATATAGTAGCTCATATGAGATGTTTACATTTAATCTATTCAAATTTATTACACTTGTAAAATCCTTCTCCCTCCAGATTGCACGAGGGATCAACGTGATAAATATCCTTGGAGTATCTAGAAAGAATGAATGATTTATCGAGTATGTAATGATCACCCTCTTCCTATGATTATATAACATGCTTATCAACTCCACAATCATCTTATCGACCGCTTCTCTCCGGTAAGATATTTTACTAGAGTAGTTGAATACAAGGTTTATATATGAAAGATCCAATAGTAAATAACTTCCTGAATCATCTAAAATCCTTAAAATCTCATCTAGATCATTTAAATCTATATATCCCAACGGAATATTCGGGATTGAGAATATTACTAACGAGTTTTCTGAGATATTTTCTTTAAAGAAAACTAAATCGGGTTTAAAATCCTGAAACGGATTTTCAATTACAGGATACTCCAACTCTCCTAGTATATATTTGAAGTAGGGTTCATTTGTATATAGATAGTATATTATAGTAGATCTCTTGAAAAATATCTTAATTATATGCTTTAAAATGTTATGGCCTTCAGACACCATGAGTTCATAACTTTTAATTAGTCTATTTCCAAGTAACGTCTTGATATAGTTTAAGGCCGCGTCACGAAGTTTGATGAAGCCGATATTACATCCCTTTAAAAATCTAGTGATTCCTTGATTAAGCGACTCGAGATATATTTCTCCTACCTCATCATAATCCTCGAGGAAACCCGGTTTAGATTCAATCATGGAGCTGATTATCCCATACTCAGGTATTATAAAGTTATATGTCTCTAAATTATTCTCTGTCCTCTCGTCATATATCTTCCTTAGAATATAGTAATAGCTATCCTGAGGCCCTTTCATATATCCTCTAATTATAAAAAAGAATGGGATTATATAATCTACTTGCTCTTTTCAACTGGTATGGTTTTAGGTATCTTAAATTCCTTCAACTTTTCTTCGGCACCTTCAACGGTAAACTCCGGTGGGCCCTTTGTAATTCTCTTTTCAGTCAATTGAAGTGACGGCGCCACTTTAGCCCCTTCAACAGGCTCGACATATCCGAATGCTATCTTCGCAACTTCACGTCTAAGTAATTGGATGGCTAGTGCTGGGTCAACACCCTTTGGACATACCTCGGAACAAGCTCCAGCCAAGTGACATCCCCAGCAACCATCTGGATTATCTATTATAGCGATTCTCTCAAGTCTACCTTCATCCCTCGAGTCTGCTATAAATCTATATGTATTCATCAATGCCTGTGGACCTAAGAAATCAGGATTCGTGGCTGTTGTTGGACACGCTGCATAACATAATGCACATGTTAGACAATATGTAAATTGCATATACCTCAAGTGTTCCTCCGGAGTCTGTAGATATTCACGAGTTGGATTCCAATACTCCTCCATATCCCTTCTAATCAAATATGGTTTGATCTTATTCTGCTTCTCGAAGAATGGAGTATGGTCTATTATCAAATCTTTAACTAGAGGTAGATTATGGAGAGGCTCTAAATATACTGTATCTGTATTTAGATGAAGAATCTGAGTCTCACAGGCTAACCTCGGTTTACCATTGATAACTATTCCACAAGTACCACATACACCCATTCTACAGCTTCCTCTAAATGCTAATGTCTTATCAATATTCTCCTTAATATATATCAATGCATCTAGTACAGTCATCCCCCTATATACTGGAACCGTGTATTCACTCTCGAAGAACCTACCATCCTTTGGATCCCATCTCTTCACAACAAATCTAATATTTTTTACCTCCATCTTACTCATTCTATCACCCCCCTACGACGCAGATGCTACAATCTCAGCTATACCAAGTAGTAAGATGATTACGTATATTATGAATAGGGTCCATGAAGTCACTACTCTACCTACCCTTGAGGTTATAAACTCAAATAAAACATTTCTAACTCCTATGAATGCATGTGTCAACACGGTAAATAGTAATACTGCATATACTCCGTCATAAAATGGGTTATCCATTCTACTAGCGACTTCCTCCCAAGTCTGGGCTTTTATATATCCTGGGCCAATTAACGAGCTGAATAACTGCAGATGGAATGCGATTGCAACTACTATAACCGCGGCCAATAAATATTGGATTAATCTTATGTAAGACTCCTTCATGATCTCACCACCATATGATAATATACTCATACAGTACTGGGATGAAGAAGAGGACCGCTAAGATGATCATCAATATCGTGAACAGCCTGACTCCACTAGATTTAACTGAAACTCGGTATGGATATACTGGTCTCTTTGGCCTTACAAATAATATTCCATATTCATGTAGGAGTAGCCTAATTCCATTGAATCCATGGAATAATAATGCTGCTGTAACGATTACCATACCAATATCAGTATATGGATTCATTAGTAATCCATGTATCTGGTGGTAGGCCTCTTCCCCAAACATCCTGCTACTCATTAGTATTACATGTAATATTACGAATGCAGCTAATCCCACTCCAGTTATACGATGTAGCAGGTATAGATATTTCTCCATATTATACTTTAAACTGCCATACCATCCCTTAACGCCCAATCGATTAGGAGTAGATTTATATTTTCTTTCTCTCTTTGCAAACATATTCCCACCTCAGTATTTCCTAACTATAGGCTTCCAAAATAGGATTTTAACAGGCTCGTACGTGATTTTAGGTCCGTCAACGGTCCTATGTACCACTGTATGCACTAAAAAGTTCTTGTCATCCCTCTCGGGATAGTCTGTTCTAGCGTGTGCACCCCTAGATTCCTTACGGTTTAAAGCACCAACCGCGATTACCTCCGCTGCATCTAGCATATTCTCTATCTCAAGTGTATAGACTAGGTCTGAGTTGTATATAGGGTCTTTATCTCCTACAGCGACCTTCTCAAACTTCTCCTTAAGCTCTAGAATCTTCTTCAACCCCTCCTTCATATCATTTTCATTCCTATATATATAGAAACTCTTATCCATAGTAGCTCTCAACTCTCTCCTAATATGGTATGCATCCTCACCACTCTCCCTACCCATTAAATTATCAAATATCCTCTTCTCCTCCTGCTTTAAATACTCGATATCCGCCTCTGGGAAGTCATCATGCTCCATAGCATATAATGCCGCCTCCCTACCTGTAATAGCCCCATATACTAGACAGTCTGCGGTAGAGTTGGTACCCAATCTATTTGCTCCATGTAAGCTGATTGAATTGACCTCTCCAGCCGCCCATAATCCAACCGCTTCAGTAGCTCCGTTAATATCTACCTTTACACCACCCATTGGATAATGGGCTACTGGTCTAACTGGAATAGGATCATGTATAGGATCTACACCAGCATATTTAATAGATACCTCTCTTATCAAGGGGAGTCTCTCTAATATCTTTTCCTTACCTAGATGAGTTAGATCTAGATGTACATAATTAAGTCCATTAGGCCCTTCAAACCCTCTTCCCTCGAGGATCTCCGTCATCATGGCTCGAGATACTATGTCACGCGGCGCCAGCTCCATCCTCTCTGGGGCATACTTCTTCATGAATCTTTCTCCCTTATTATTAATTAAGTAGCCGCCTTCCCCTCTTGCAGCCTCGCTAATTAATATTCCAGGAGGTATTAGCCCAGTTGGGTGGAACTGTACGAACTCCATGTCCTTAAGACCTAATCCAGCTTTATACGGGATTGCAAATCCGTCTCCAGTGGCTGTAAGACTATATGTCGTGAAGCTATACATCCTCATCCCGCCACCAGCAGCCCATACCGCCGCTTTGGAGATAAACATATGGAGGGTCCCGTTATATATGTCTAAGGCAATCAGCCCCTTGTATCTTCCATCCTCTATTATCAACTTGGTTACCATCCACTCGGGATAGAATGTAACGTTATCAAATCTCTGTAACACTCCCCATAGAGTCTGCATCTCGAAGAAGCCGGTTTTGTCGGCTGCGAAAGTTGCCCTTGGAAATGTATGGCCACCAAATCTTCTCTGGGCTATTCTACCATCTTCCCTCCTACTCCAAGGCATTCCCCAATGTTCTAGCTGATAGATCTGCTTAGGCATCTCCCTTACAAATCTCATAACAGCATCTTGATCGGCTAGGAAGTCCGATCCTTTCACCGTATCCCAGGCATGCAGTAGAAAGCTATCTCCCTCATTTGGATACAATACTGCAGCGGTTCCACCCTCCGCACATACTGAGTGAGACCTATTTATCTGTACTTTAGATATTACTGCTATATCAAGCTTACCCTTAGAAACCAATGCCGCTTCTACAGCCGCTCTTAAACCAGCTATCCCGCTACCGACTATGATAAGATCATGTCTAATCACTTCAGCCATTGCGTCCACCGCCTACTTGACTAAATATTCTTATATTTAATAATGGTTTTAGGGGAATTATATATTAAGTTAAAAAGTATTTATAATAGATATACTTATGTGATGTTTTTAGTTAAATGCAGTATAAAAATTAGGTAGAGGGTTAAATTTTCTTTAATATATCATCTAGCTTCTTCTTAGTCTCTGCTTCAACGTCTTTATGAAGGCTGTTCATATGAGAATCCATTGTAACTACAGCTGGACCGAATTTCTCAACCTCCAAGACCCATAGTGCTTCCGGGATACTTAACTCCTCAAGCCAATATACCGCTTTAACTCTTTTAACTGATTCAGCGGCAACCACCGCTACTCCACCTGGGAATAATGCATAGACTGCACCAACTTTATTTAAGGCCTCAAGTGTCTTGTCGCCCATTCCTCCCTTACCAAGTATGACCCTTGGTTTGAATGTTTCGATAAATCTCCATTCAATATACTCCATCCTAGTAGAGGTGGTTGGTCCTGCTGCTACAATCTCCCATTCACCATCCTTCTTCTTGACTACAGGGCCACAATGATATAACACCTTATCCCTAAACTCGACTGGAATCTCCAAGCCTTTTTCAAAATATTCTAAAGCCATTTTATGTGCAGCATCTCTCGCAGTTATCATCTCACCTGTTATATAGATTACGTCTCCAACCTTCAACTTCCTAATTTCATCCTCCGATATAGGGGTCTTTAAATAGTACTCCATATAAATCACCTCTAGATTTTAATATCATTTAAATCAATATTATGACTCAAAAACTTAATGTCTCCGGATGAATCAACTTTGATTGTAGCCCTGCGTGCAGCCCAGCATTGGGTTACTATACCAACATGCAAGTTAGCCGGGTGTCGGTGAGCCCAGTCAATATGAATATCAAGCACTGTCGTTGAACCGCCTACTCCCATCGGCCCTATCCCTAATTCATTCGCCTTTTTAACTAACTCCTCCTCCACCTCAGCTATCTTCGGATCTTCGTTCCTCTCTCCAACGGGTTTTAAGATCGCTTTCTTAGCTAGTTTCATAGATATATCTGCTCCTCCCCCGATGCCGACTCCGACAATGATAGGTGGACAGGGTTTTCCACCTGCTTCATAAATAGTTCTAATCACCGCCTCCTTAACTCCTTTGATGCCTAACCCGGGGCTTAAACTCCATAATTTACAAGTATATTCGCTCCCCCCTCCCTTAGGCAATACATGGATTATGGCTTCGTCACCATCAACTAAATCCAGGTTGATCCATGGAATATATCTCCCGGTATTATCACCTGGATTCTCATGTGTCCATGGATTAATTGTATTCGGTCTTAATGGAATCTTCTTTGTAGCTTCTATAGCAGCCTCCTTCAATATATCATTTAACTCGAGAATCAATGGGAAATCCTTACCGACTTCTAAATAATATATTATTACACCAGTATCTTGGCACATCGGTTTACCAGTCTTCTGCGCCAATTCAATATTCTTTAGAATAGCTTCAAGTATAGTCTTTGCCATTGGATTTTCTTCACGGTCCATAGCCTTCTCCAATGCTCTCCTAACATCGTCTGGTAGAATCGTTTCAGCGACCTTAAGCTGCTTGACAAGCGCATCCTTCAACCTCGATTTCAATTCACTATAATTCAATTTAAATCACCTAAAAATATTGAAGCTTTGGATGAATAACATAATTATATTTAAACAATAAATATTGTAAAATCTGGTGATTCACTTAATTAAAGGCGTCACATTAATAATAATGTGTGGGACCATGATTAAAATGGAGGTTATTGATTATAAACCTCCTGAGGGTACGAATATAATTGCAGGGACGAGCCACTTTATCAAGACTGTCGAGGATGTATATGAGGCTTTAGCCACGTCAAGTCCATACCTCAAATTCGGGATTGCGTTTTGTGAGGCTAGTGGTCCTACATTAATTAGATTTGATGGAAATGACGATGAATTGACTAGGGAGGCTATAGAGATCGCTAAAAAGGTAGCTGCAGGACACTTTTTCGTAATATTAATTAAAAATGGCTATCCTATCAATGTATTACCTAAGTTGAAGCAGGTGGACGAAATTATTAATATAATTGTCGCAACCGCTAATTCCGTACAATTTATAGTTGCAGAGACTGAGCAGGGGAGGGCGGTATTAGGAGTGGTCGACGGATATAAGAGTAAGGGTGTTGAAGGGAATAAGGATAAGGAGGAGAGACACGAGTTCTTAAGGAAGATAGGCTATAAGAAGTAGTATTTAATATCCCAGAAATTTCTTTATTACATCCGGATACTCCGAATGAATGATAATCAAATCCTTTGGCTGGACTTGATTCACCAACTTTTTTATATCAATTGGATTAGCGTGTCCACTCGAATGTATTCTATATGATGGTATCATTAGTATATTGAGCCAGTTGATGATCTTCCTATAATCTAGATAGCTCTCCTCATCATAAGGCTCGGAATTACTGAATATCGCTATAGTACCTGGGAAGGTCTTATTTAATAAATATTGTATGTAGTTTGGGAAGTCTAGATAAATATGGTTATCCGACAATTCTAAATTCTTTATATCTATTAGCTGGAACCCCTTGTTATAAATGGTGTCTATAAACCTATTATATACCTTCTTTTTTCTCATATGTAGATTAATTATTACTTTAAATGAGTCTTTTTCTATCTTTAGTTTAAATTTCTTCTCCCTCTCGATTAGATTATATATAAAATAGAAATGTCTCCAACCTATAACCAATGTCTTACCTGCTTTATATGCTGCGTTAAATATCGACCTGATTCTATCAATATCTATATATGATGAATCCAATAGAATCGCCTTATTAGTTAAACTAAATATCTTTAGTAGTGTTTCATATACGTCTTTCTCCTTGATATCGAGTACGTCATGTACTCTAGTAGCTTCTGTAATGAGGAGATCTAACTCATATTCACGGGCTCTCATGATATAGTCATATGTTAAGCTTGGATCCTGTCCATGTAGTCTAAAGTCCCCCGTATATCCAATTACCGTATCAGGTGTCTCTACTATAAATCCATATGATCCGGGGATACTGTGATCCACATGTACCGGGGTTACCCTAAACTCATCTAACTCTATCGTATTAAAGCTTCGGAATGTTTTGAAGACTAGTCCGTCATATTTATTGTATTTCTCCCTTACAGAAACTTGATTCCATAGATTAAGTATGTCTCTACCTGTTTCCCCGATATATATTGGAATATTTCTATTTAATTGTGGTAATAGAGCCATATGATCTAGATGTGGATGTGAGATGAATACTGCATATACATCGGTATCTTTACCGTATTCTAAATCTGGTTTCCTCCCTTCGTTGATCCATCTAGTATATAGTCCATCTACTGGCGGAGCTAGTCCCACGTTTATTAATTCATCTATCCCCTTAGGCTTCCGCCTAGGCCATTCATACAACTCCTTATATCTCTTGAGTGAATATCCAAAGTCGAGATATATCCTTTTGTCACGATATCTAATTTCAATAAGATTACCGCCTATCTCTCGATAGCCTCCTAAGACTCTAACTACTGTATCCTGATTTCTCCACTCTAGAGTCTGATTCATTGTGATCAATCCATATAATATTTTCCATATTCAACCAATTTTAATATCTAGATGCTTTTTATCCTTAAGGTACACTTCCCTTGCACATTTACTACAGATTCCCGTGAGACTAGGCCCGCCGCAGATTTTACATGGCTGCAACCTAGGCTTCTCGACGCTCTTCTCTAATATAGGAATCAATTTCTTAGTAAATACTCTATACAGCCTCCTCATAAATGCTGGCTCCTGCTCCTCAAATCTCATGATAATCTCCTTTCTTCTAATACTTCTAGCACCTATTCTTAATGGGCATGACCTCGTTAATCTAGGTAAATTATTTAAATCAACATATAACCTTGTCTCCCATTCATATATCTTTACCAAAGGCTTAACCTTTCTGACCTGGTTGGGGAAGTCAGGCTCGAGTACAGGTTTCTGCGTGATCAAATCCCCAAATTTACCATCGACGAAGAGTGTAATCATCACCTCAACTACATCATCAAGTAAATGACCCGTAGCTAATACATCCGCACCTATTTTCTTAGCTAAATACGACATATAGTATCTCTTTATTATACCGCAAGTCCCACATATTCTCCTTCCATATTTAGTACCTATAAAATCTTTAATAGTATATCCCTTCTCCTCCTTTAGAGAAAATATATGTAGAGGTACATTAACGAGCTTAGATACTTCCTCCGTCACCTTCCTAGCTTCCTCCGAATACTCGTCAATACCTAAGTCGATATGAATTACATGGATATCTAGGTCTGGATAAGCCATCTTTAAACTATGCAGTAGAGCAACGCTATCCTTACCTCCAGAGACTGCGACAGCTACTCTCTCACTAGGTTTAAACATTTTATATTCATCGACGGTTTTCCTTACCCTCTCAACAAAATATTTTTTAAAGCATTCCTCACATAATACGAGTCTAGCGTATCGTAACTCTATCGTCCCGTCTCTTTCTCCACACATCATGCATTTAACCATTATAGCCATCAACTCCATTCAATCAAATATATTCATCCTATGTCCCGGCGACATAGGATAGACTGTCACATTCTTGATATATCTTAAATATTATATATAATATTTCTGATATCTATGCCAACCCTTCCTGCAATCCTCAAGATTCCAATGACTTTTGAGAGGAGGATGATGAGGATTGTCGAGAAGGGTGATGCTGAGGAGTTTTATTTTATAGTCTTCAATTCATCTCTCGATGGATTCGAGGGACCTGGCTATCTAGGGTATATCTTCTATATCTTATTCTTCACTCAATTGATTCAAGCCTACTCAAAATATATCATAAATAATCTAAGTATAGCGTCTAGAGAGAAGATTAGAAGGAATTTAATAAGTAGGCTCCATATTATAAGACGAAGCTATTTTAATTTACTCAGTGACTATGAATGGGATTTTATAAGGAAGTATGGATTCGATGAGGATTGGATTAGGTCAAAGGTATTATCTAGGAATATCGGTACTAAAGTTGATAACATATACTATTCGGCTTACTTTAAGGAGGTTAGAAGGATTATGGAGTCGGAGCGTAGAAAGGCGTCTTCCGAGTTCAAGACATTATACAAATTATATACTTCTCTTATGAAAACTGGTATTGAGATATCTTTAATATTCGCATGGATCCTATATCTATATACATATTTATTTCAAATTTTACGTGGAAATGGAGAGTTAGATGATATTGTAGATGCTTCTCTCGAGAATGGACTACACCGTAAAATTATTCATAATCTCATTAAAATGAGTAGATTGTATGGATATGATGAAAAATGGGTTTCAAGAACATTTAAGTATGCTATGTTTGTATTAAGTAAAAATGTTGATCTAGAGGTTAATAATGGGAATATTGAGGTAAAGGTTCTCGGGTCATGGCCTCCAATTCTCTTACTATATTCATTTATTGTAATGGGTGTTAAACCCAGCGCTAGGGATATGATGGATGCTCAGAAACCTATGTGTAGGCTATGTAGATTGTTCTGGATAGGGGTATTAGGATATTTTATGGATAATGAGATTAAAGTCGTGCTACATACCTTTAAGATCAGGCATGGATTATGTATATTAAAGCTGGAGGCTATTAAGGAGGCTGGTGAAGAAGCTACTTAATAAGTGGGCCTACATTAACAAATTTATCTATGTATTCGCATGGGTATTTCTCTGGACATACTCCTAGTGTCATACATTTTGGTAACGTATATATAGCTAATAATCTATTAATCCTACCTACAGCCTTAGCTATATCACCAGCTATATACCTAATCTCCCACTGGGCCTTAATACATCTACGTATAGGTAGAGACGAAATTAGATTCCATCCATCTATATTAATTAAATCATATATTACATGGGCATGTGAAACCACACCTATTGCCTCGGTCATTTTGACTCCCTCTTTAATTGATTTATGATATAACCGATAAAGTCTGGTCACCATATCCTTGTAATCATCAATATACTTGCTTCTTCTGATTGTATATGGTATAATATAATCTAAGCGGTTTAGAGCGTTATATATGCTCTCAGGAATATGATTCCAAGTCCTTTGTCTAATAGCCTGGTGAAACGCTGAGAGACTCATTCTAGTTATGATATTATAATTATTATTTCTCAAAAGAGTTAGAATAGCTTGGTCTCGATCTTTGATAGCCTTTATAATCTCCTCATTTGAAGGCTTATACGCCTCTGAATACGAGTATAAATATGTCGGCGACCCGCCTGATAGCCTCATTAAATAATCTATAAATCTATCTATTTCATCACCAGGCCTTCTAAATATGTTTGGGGCTGGATAATATCTTAGAATATTATAGTTCTCACCCCACTCCTTAAATAAGTTAGGTGATTTTTTAGATGCCTCTATAATCATATCACCAACTATTTTTCTAATGATTTCAGGAGTATATTCAGACCTAGCCATCAAACTTAGGTGAGTCAGTTCTCTAGCATTTCCGCATGTCAAGATATTAGTAACTGTATATAGCGGTATTACATATCTAGCGTCTTCCTTAGGGATACCGTTGGAAACCATCTTATAATATAAGTCGATGGACTTGAATAGTAAATTCTCGTACTTCTTAATGGATCGAGGGATATACAGTCCATAGGGTTCTACTCTCCTCATAGACTGCTGTAGATGACTTAGGTATAGAGGCTGGACTAGATATAGGGTAGCTAGGCGAGGTATATCCTTAATTGAAAATGTATATACAGCCTGGTCTAATACACTTAAATGCCCACCTGAGAGTGTTACATCTAAAATTCTATTTATAAGTTTATCCGCCTTACCCTCCTTTAAAGCCTTTAGATAAAGGGTTTCAGGCTCCTCCTTCTTCAATGTCGCGTGGGCTCCGAATGCAACAATCTCCTCAGGCCCCATCCTCTTTCCTCGTAGATAAGCTATAAGCTTTATTTTAGGCTTTAAAATACCTATCTTCATACTCTCCTACTCTCTAGTAATAGATCAGTGAACTCAATGAACCCCCTCCAATATTTCTCCTTGGTCACGTAATCGGCTACCTCCTTAAGCTTATCAGGGCTATTATCCAGCGCTGCACCGAATCCAACGTTCTTAAGCAGACGTATCTCTAACTCACTATCTCCGACTGCCGCTATCTCATCTAGAGAAATATTTAAAGTCTCTGATATCGCCTTAACACCCAGGAATTTATCTACATCCTTAGGATGGATGTGGAATGCGAACTTGCTATCGAGTATCGATATATCAGGATACTTAGATACTATTTCAATAAGCTTATCCTTGGGTATTGTGGGTGAAATCACCTTATCCACGTGTCTATATCTATTAGACCAACTCTCCCTCACCCTGTTCCCAAACAATCTCTTAATTTCATTCAATGCATCTAAAACCGAGTCAGGGTTCCCAAATGTAATTATATCATCTAGTATGTCTACTACACACCCAGACTCCGCTATAACTGGTCCTGATGAACCGATATAATGCGCTAAAGCTTTCGTAACTGGCAGGGCATTTCCACTAGCCAATATAGTCATGAATCCACTTCTCTCCAGAAGCCGTATTCTCTCTATAGCCTCTATACTTAGCAGATCCGTCTCATCAGTTATAGTTCCATCAACGTCTATAACAACTACCCTGATATCACTTAAATCTATTCTACTCATCTTCTCATCTCCTTAATCTCATTTATTACATTGATTACATACGGATCGACTTTCCTTAAATAGGCTAAGTATATGCTTACTAAATCAAAGAACATAATAGTCTTTAAAATTCTATATAGTATATCCCTTTCGTTCATCTGATATGTGAGGAATCTGACTGCTTCTTTATTGAAATACTCTATAAGGTAATCTAGTTCATCTCCATCATATCTCAATATTATTGGAAGAAACTGGTTAACATATTTTTCATACGCTTCAACCTCATTATGATAGCCTTCAGGAAAAACTACGTAGTATGAATGTACTTTAGAGTTTTCATTGAAGGAGGATTTTATCCTGTGTAATACCCCTATATAATATGCTGTACCATATATTACGGGGGTATATCCCCATATAAATGACGCCATTCTATATGCTTCATTATACCTTTTCTCTATACTTAACTTGCGACCTAACCTATCTAGCTTTTCAGCTACTCTTGTAATCCTATTATCAACTTTAAATACGTGATTAAGCATTTTTAAAGACGCGCCTAGCATCTGTGGCAATCCCGCCCGCGGAGCTAATGCAGGCTCGATAATGTTTATATCCCATTTATATCTCTCTGCATACTCTAACAACTTCCCATCTGCTGTTACTACAGCTACTATCGGGGCGTATTCATGCATTTTCAATAATGTATTTATCGTCTCTATAGTGTTTCCAGAGTGGCTTACCCCAATTACCAGAGATTTCCTTACTATCCTCCTCGGCGGGGTAACTCCTTTATAGACGTATACTTCAATGTTCCTATTTGTAAGGTATGTATAGTCGCGGATTATATCCCCCACTATCCCTGATCCACCCACTCCAATAAATACAACTCTCCTAGGAATCTTCTCCAATTCTGTAGCCTGGTTGAAAGCCTTCCTAAGCCTCTCACCCCACTTCAAATATTCCTGGATAAATCCTCTATCATCATACTTATTATAGCGTTCTAATATGTCACTCCACCTCATTATTCCACCATAGCCCTAATAGATATAATCTATCAATACTCATTATAATATGCTAGGAAGTTAAATTAGTATATCAGTGAAGTAGGATGAATGAAGAGAGGAAATTTACTAGAATCGTTGTTGAGCCTCCGGGTCCTAAAGCTAGAGAGGTAGTAGGTAGAGACGAGGAGTATCTAATGCAGTCATACGTCAGGTGGTATCCTCTAGTTATTAAGAAGGGTGATGGGGTCATTTTAGAGGATGTAGACGGCAATAAGTATATTGACATGAATGCTGGTATCGCGGTATTAGCCACTGGACATAGGGATCCGAGTGTGGTATTGGCTATTAAAGAGCAGCTTGAGAAGTTTCAGCATTATAGTCTAACAGACTTTTACTATGAATTGGCTGTAGATTATGCCGAGAAATTATTCAATGCGATGGAATGGCATGATAATAAAATATTTTATACCAATAGTGGGGCAGAGAGTATTGACGCAGCCATCAAGGTATCGAAAGGCTATTTTGAAGGGAGACGTAACTACTTCCTAGCATTTATAGGTGCATTCCACGGAAGAACTATAGGTAGTTTAAGCTTGACAGCGAGTAAGCCTATTCAAAGAAGATACTTCTTCCCTATGATGCCCGGGGTCATCCATGCACCATTTCCATACTGCTATAGATGCCCATTCAAACTCGAGTATCCATCATGCAACTTCTACTGTATAGATTTTATAAAGGAGTGGATCTTGGAGAAGTATCTACCTAAGGAGGAGTTAGCGGCTGTATTTATAGAACCTATACAGGGTGAGGGAGGATATATACCCGCTCCAGACGGTTTCATACAGAGACTCAGGAGACTTGCGGATGAATACGGTTTTCTAATAGTATCTGATGAGATTCAGAGTGGAATGGGTAGGACAGGGAAGCTCTTCGCGATTGAGCACTACAATGTAAGACCCGATCTAATTGCGGTGGCAAAGGGAATAGCATCGGGATTACCTTTAGGTGCTTTAATCGGTAGGAGGGATGTAATGATACTTCCACCGGGAACACATGCTAATACATTCGGCGGAAACCCTGTTTCACTTGCTGCTGCTTCAGCTACATTAGATCGCCTGTTAAATGGGTTGATGGATAATGCTGCTAAGATGGGTAGCTATCTAATAGATAGACTGAATGAGTTGAAGGATAAATATGATATTATAGGTGATGTAAGGGGGAAGGGTTTGATGATAGGTGTTGAGCTAGTTAAAGATCGGGATTCTAAGGAGCCTGCCAAGGAGGAGTTAGGGAAAATTCTTGAATATTCGTTCAAGCATGGTCTATTGGTTATTGGAGCAGGTATATCGACAGTTAGATTCTCACCGCCGCTGAATATTACTATGGAAGTAATTGATGAGGCTTTAGATATATTCGAGGATGCATTAAAGAATATATCTGAGGAGTAGACGCTATAATATATATTCATCTCTCTGTATATACCAAGATATCTATTTATTTATTCAATCTTAATATAGTAAATAGGAATAAGAATAATGAATTACCCCTAGGAAGACGGATAAGATTATTTTTAATGTATTGAGGTGTTTAAATGAGTGCTAAAAAGGCGTATGAAATCGCAGTTCTAGCTAATAGATGTAAAGAATGTGGACTTTGCATCAGTATATGTCCTACAAAAGTGCTTGCAGTGGGAAGTAAACCAAATTTAAAAGGTTTCTATGCGACGGTGCCAAAATATCCAGATAAATGTATTGGATGTAAATTATGTGAATATATCTGTCCTGACTATGTATTGATTGTTAAGGAGGATGGGGGAGGTAAATCGATTGGTAGGGTAATATGGAATGATGAGGTCGATGTATATGAGGGTTGAGTTCCTGACCTCAAATGAGACGTGTGCGGAGGGCGCTATGGCAGCGGGTTTAAACGTATATATAGGTTATCCGATCACTCCATCTAGTGACCTATTTGAATATTTGGCCGAAAAACTTCCTAAGAGAGGAGGAATAGTATATCAAGGAGAAGATGAGATAGCTAGCATAAACGCATTAGTAGGAGCTTCTCTTGCAGGAGCGAAGGCCATGACCGCTACAAGCGGCCCAGGTCTCAGCTTGATGCAAGAGGGGATAGGGTTGGCTATAATGCTCGAGGCCCCTCTCGTTATAGTTAGCGATATGAGGACGGGACCTAGCACGGGGATAGCGACTCAGATAGGTCAAGGAGATATCATGCAAGCTAGATGGGGTTCGCATGGTCCTTACAATCTTGTCGTATATGCTCCAGCAAGCGCTCAAGAGGCCTTTGATTATACAGTCAAAGCGTTTAACACGGCGGTTAGGCTCAGAGTTCCTGTGATAGTATTAATGGACGCTATACTAGCACATACTAGAGAGAAGGTAGTTATCAAAGAACCAGGTGAGATAGAGGTAGTCGAGTTTAAAAAGACAAAGAAACATCCTGGTGAATATAAGCCATATGAATACGATCCAGATGATCTAGTACCTCCTATAGCGTTTTTCGGAGAGGGATATAAGGTCCTTCACGAATCGCTAGCACATGATGAAAGAGGATATTATAAGACATCGCCAGAAGTATATAGACCTCTTGTTGAGAGGTTTATAGAGAAGGTTAATAGGAATAGGAAGTATGTGGTCGCATCTAAGGACTACTATGCCGATGACGCTGAGACTCTATTCATCGCTATAGGGTCCGTAGCTAGGTCAACACTCGCTTTAGTTAGAGATCTAAGAGAATCCGGTTTAAAAGTTGGTCTCTTCAGGCCGATATCGATATGGCCTTTCGATGAAGATAGATTTATAAAGATGGCTAGAAGAGTCAAGAAGATAATAGTCGCGGAGATGAACCAAGGCCAACTCGTGTGGATCATCAAGAAGATTCTATGGGATAATAAGTTATTTAACGTAGATGTTTACTCACTGCCCTTACTCTTACCGGATCTACCAAGTCCAGATGAGATATATGATGAGATTAAAAGTAGAGGGTGGAAAATATGATGGTCAAATCTAAATATTCACATCCAATTGATGACTTATTAAGACTTGATAGAGTTCCATATACATGGTGTCCTGGCTGTGGTATTGGAATAATATTGCATCATACGTTAAGAGCGATCAAGGAGCTTGAGTCCGAAGGCAAGATAAATCGTGATAAAATATTATTTGTAACTGGTATAGGATGTACTGGTAGAGCAGCGGGTCTTGTCAAATTAGACGCTGCGCATGTATTACATGGTAGAGCAATTCCATTTGCGGTAGGAGCTATGCTTGCAAACCCAAGCCTTATCCCGATAGTATTCAGTGGGGATGGTGATATAGCAGGGATAGGAGGTAATCATCTCTTACACGCAGCTAGGAGAAACATGGATATACTTGTAATAATGGTAAATAACTTTACATATGCGTTAACCGGAGGACAGTTAGCTCCAACGACTCCATATAAGGTATACTCTACTACAACTCCATATGGAAATCCGGAACCTCCAATAGATACCGCAAAAGCGTTAATGGCGCTTGATGTAAATTATATAGCGAGATGGTCTGTGACACATCTAACTAAGATCAAAGACTCTGTAAAGTACGCGTTGACGAAAAGAGGTTTCAGGTTTATAGAGGTGATATCTGTATGTCCAGAGATATTTGGAAGACATATAGGAATTAGGGATCCATATCAATTATATGTGACATTACGTAAAATTGCTAAAACGAGGATAAAACCAAGTTTCGGAGATATCAAGTATGATTGGAATAGCGAGATCACATGCGGAGTCTTTGTTGATAGAGACGACCCTGGATATTTTGATAGACTTAAGGAGATTGGGGTGACTAAAAAGTGAATGAAAAGAGAAGATATCAAATTTTGATAGGCGGTAGAGGAGGACAAGGGATTCTATTAGCTGGTTATATACTTGGGAAGGCTTTGATCAGAGAGGGATACTATGTAGTTAATTCAGAGACATATAGTGCCGAGACACGAGGAGGCTTCAGCAGATCTGACCTGATCATAATGAAAGGTGAGGAGGAGCCTGATTTAATTAGAATTAGGAAGGCTGATATAGCTATATTCATGTATCCTGAGCAGATGGTTCAGTATGCTGATCTAGTCTCCGACGATGCAACAGTATTTATAGATGGTTCATTCACGGATAAAGCATATAGGGAATGGAAGAGCATATACATATATCCATTCACTAAGATTGCGCGTGAGGAGTTGAATAATCCTAGAGTGGCTAATATGGTTATGCTAGGATACTTTGCGGGTAAGACAGAGTTAGTTAGTCTAGAAAGTCTTAAGGAAGCTATTAGAAATACTGTCAAAAAAGATTGGATCGATATTAATATAAAGGCTGTATCACTTGGTTATAGCAGGGCATTGGAGGAGTCTACTCAAAACCAATCATAGGTTCAATATCAATCTTAATTCCATACTTCTTCTTTATAATCCTCGTCTTCCTTCTGAGAGCCTTTCTAATCTCTCTATATCCCCATGGAGGAACATATATAATCGCTTCTTTATTACCGACCATCCTGATTTCAAACTCCTCACCTATATCACCTAATTCCCTCCTAATCTTATCTACCATACTCATCTCTCTAGTGCCTACTTCATAATACTCCTCCTCATATCCCATCTCTCTCCCTACTGGAATTACAAATATCCTCTTACCGAATACATAGAATTCATACTCGACGCGTTTCGTGAAGAAGTCTCTTACCTCTACTACAGGTCTAGCCAGGTCTTCTCTAGTTAATCCATGAGGTACTTTAGCCACCATCATAATTTCATATACCTTCACTACTTTACCACCTTTAATGAAGATGACTGTATCAAGTACACTAGGTATCATCCCCAGCTCTACCCTCTCTATAAACCTCTGGACTGCGTCGATAGGCCTTGTAGCGTGTACCACCCCTATCATCCCTACACCAGCGAGTCTTAAATCGACATATAATTTAAAGTCTTCCGTAGTCCTCATCTCATCAAATATTGTATAGTCGGGTCTAGATAGAAGCAGTATATCATGAAGCGTTTTGTCATCTCCATAAGATTTGCTATATTGTGTTATATCCATAGGTAGCTGGAGGTCTCGGGGTGATTCAATCGTCTTGACTACCTTCCCCATCCCCCTATAAAACTCTGCTAATGCCTGGCTGAACGTCGACTTACCCTCACCAGGTGCTCCCGCGATTAGGATACCCTCAGCCCTTTCCCTAAGCCTCCTAATTAATTCAGGAGGAAGGTTATAATCCTCTAGAGACAGCTTCTTTACAGGCTTCACGGCTGTAATCTCATAGCCATCACTGAATGGTGGTTTAGCGATTATTATACGGTAGTTCCTCATCTGTACTATAGTTACACCCTTCTCATCTATTTCAATGAAACTCTCTGGATCAGTCTTAGTATAATCTAGTATCTCATCTATAATCTCGAGTATCTCATCCCTTGTAATAGGTTTTTCATCAAGCTCGACATATAACCAGTTACCTGGCCTACCCTTCTTAGCCCGCGGCCTAACACCTTCTTTAAGATGTACGGACATGGTATCTTCATCAAAATACTTCGTTATTACAGGTTCCGATACACGGATCGGTGATAACAATTTCACCTTACTACCAACAGCTTGGAAGAACTTGGCTTTAGAGGGGTCGGATGTTAAGATCACCGCATCATAATCCCTACTTAATTCAAAGATATATTGATAAATATCTCCGTCGACCGTGCTTTGACCAATATACTCTAATTTAATTAGACCTGCCTCCGAAGCCTTTCTAATATTATTAACTTCCTTAAGAAACTTCTCATGGGAAATATCGTCGCCAGCTGTGGCCTTATCTAAATAAGTTAGCACGCTCCAGGGGATTAGAACATCCCCTGAAATATCTCCATTTAATATATGTCTATGTAATATTCCTCTTCTAATTACATCGGGTGTAATTAAATATCTTGCCATATCTATCTAACTCCTATATACATCCAATTAAGGATATATATAAAGATTATATGAATATAGTATTATTACACCGTTATTTTAATAGGTTAAACATCTCATAGATAGTATCTAACATCTTTAATCCATTCCCAGTTAATATTATAAGGCTATTCTCCCCCCTTCTTATATAACCCTCATCCTGGGCTAGACCATATGCTGCATATCCAACCGCCGAGGTGGGCTCAACTATATAACCGTATTTAAAGAGTTTCTTTAATGCCTTAGCTGCCAAGATGTCATCTACAATGAATGTTTTAACGTTATACTTCTTTATTGAATTTAATACCTCTTCCCTCCTCGGTAAGTGGGATACCTTAATCCCATCAAGATATTTACTGTAGCCGTCATCCATTAACCCTAATATCCTAGATATCTTACTATATCCTGCAGCCTCGACTATATATAAACTAGGGCGTTTATTTAATAGCCCGTTCTCGATGAGATTCTCTAGAGCCCTGTAAATGCCTAGATATAGCGTCCCGCTTCCAAATGGGATGAAAATATGTTCTATTCGGTCTAGAAATCTGTAGATATGATATATTATAGTCTCGAGACCGAGTATGAAGAATGGACTATATAGATGACCTATATACAATCTACTGTAGTTATCAGAATAATCTAGAGCATCGATATGAGCCTTATCCCTATCTTCAGATAAATGTAATACCCCACCTAAAGCTTCAACCAGTTTTTTCTTTCCTATTGGAGCGTTATTGGGCATGAAAATATGTATCCTATAACCTGATAAAGCAGAGTATAGGGTATATGATATCGCAGCGTTTCCAGACGAGTCCTCAACCAACTCTATCCCGCTACCAAAATATGATTTTATATATGATAATGTAAGTGCAGCACCTCTATCTTTAAAGCTTCCAGACGGATTTAAGTGCTCCAATAGAAAATATATCTCCTCCGAGTCATTATAGACTATCGGAGTCTCACCCTCACCTATCGAAGTATATACCCTAAACTCAGGTATGATCCCTCTATACTTAACTATCCCGTATCCTTCACCAATTAATTTATCCCTGGAGAACTCTCTCTCATAATATACATCTAGTGGAGTTCCACATTTCGGGCATTTAAAATAATATCTAGTTACCTCCCCCCTCCATCTACATCTAGGACATATATAAATCATTCTCAATACATTCTAAAATGTGAGGCGATTCATATATATTTCTCAATAAATTTTTAAAAAAGTCTCTATCGTCTATTCAAAAATATAAATTTAAATATGATCCGGTCGATGTTATATAATGTATAATCATGTATAAACTTTAGGAGGTGTATAGGTTGGAGGTTAGGAAGGTCCAGAAGCTTGGTTATTCTACGATTGTAGTTTCTCTACCTAGAAACTGGGTTAAGGAGAAGAATTTAAAGAAGGGTGATAGTGTTATAGTCCGTGTCGAGGATGATGGGTCTTTAAGGATAATACCATATAATCTGGGTGAGGAAAAGAAGATAACAGAGAAGTATGTTGTAGACGTAAGTAAAATTACTTCGAAGGGTCTAGTAGAACGGGTCTTAATAGGAAACTATCTATTAGGGCATGATACAATAACATTTAGAACTGATGAGAAAAGGCTTCCAAGTTGGGTTGTGGATGAGATAACTAGAGGGATATCAAGGCTGGCAGGAATAGAGATTGTAGATCAAAAGCTTAATGAGATCACCATACAGTGCTTCATTGATCCAACTAAATTTAAGTTAAGTGGGTTAGTCAGGAGAATGTATACATTAATCTTCTCGATGCTTGAGGGGATTAGAATCTATTTAACTGAAGGGGATAAAACAGTTTTCTCCCAGGTTCATGGTATGGAGATAGAGGCAGATCGTCTATACTGGCTTATTGTCCGTCAGCTTCTGCTTGCACAGAGGAGTTGGAGGGTGGCTAAGGAAATCGGTATAGAGCATCCATATCACATAGTAGGTAATAGAGCTATAATAAAGAGTCTAGAGGAGATTGCTGATAGGGTATATGATATCGCAGTTGAACTGGAGAATATGGATATTGAGAAGCTGAAGATCTCTCAAGAGCTTCTTGAGAGGGTTGATAATCTACTTGATATAACGGATAAGCTCGTCGGAGACTCTATGCAGGCCTATATAGAATTAAATATTGTTAGAGCGAATGATGTGATCAATGAGATAGAGTTATTTAAGGAAGAGCTTAGACAGGAGGATATATGGATGGTTGGAAATATCAAGGATAAAGACTTACTGGGTAGTTTAAGGCTAGTTCTCAGCTATATATTTAGAATTGTCGATAGCGTAGAAGCGATAGCTGAAGTTACTATAAATAGATCGCTAGAGACACCGTCAAAATTCGTAAAGTGGATTAGTGAAGGACAGGCTAGAAGCGAGTTGGCATAGCGTGTTTAAATCCGCTTTAAACCTATATTTTTCAAATATACATGGTATCCATCCTAAATAGAATCTAGTGAGACGCTATAATTGTTATTCCATCTAAATTTACGTATCTATATTGTATTAAAT
>Ga0209410_1000124_pt1 | contig 31879 bp, 33 predicted proteins | sample Mar14436cmmetaG_FD_184135 | JGI IMG/M metagenome (GOLD analysis project Ga0209410, IMG submission 184135) | Marine hydrothermal vent microbial communities from Guaymas Basin, Gulf of California to study Microbial Dark Matter (Phase II) - Marker... ... | reverse complement strand
CAGGGTGTAATCGGCCACATCCGCCACCAGTGCGTCCCCCCAGGGAAGGACTGGCTCCACCACCCAGCCGTGGTCCCAGGCGGCGAGGATGGGATAGGCCTGGGAGAGGACCACTGCCTCCTCCCCCTTCGCCACCACCTCGCCTTCCAAGAACTCGAACATGACGCGCTATTCTACCGGCCGGACCTCTCCCCACGGTCGGATTCCATCTTCCAGGTCCGGGACGCGGTCCCGGGGGATCTCCAGGGCCACGACCACCCGACCTCCCACGTATTCCCGGGAGCGGATCTCCGCACCCAATCGGGAAAGGAGCGAAAACGCTCGGCCCGAATGCTCCGGGTGAAAGGTCAGCCGGTACCTCCCTCGAGGTACATACTGCACGATCCCTGCATCCTCAAGGGCCAAGGAGGCCGCATCGCGGTACGCCCGCCGCAGTCCACCCACCCCGAGCTTCACCCCGCCGAAATACCGTACCACCACGACGAGGACGTTCACCAAGTCCTTCCCCCGCAGGAGCTCGAGGATCGCCCATCCGGCGGAGCGAGCGGGTTCCCCGGCGTCGTCGGCCCGCTCGAGGATTTTCTTCCCCTTAAGGACGCGGTACGCATAGACCACGTGACGGGCGTCGCGGTATTCACGCCGCAGCTCATCCACATGGACTGCGGCTTCTCCCGCCGTGGACAGCGGATAGGCGAAGGAGAGGAATCGAGAGCGTTTCTCTACGAGCTTCCCGCGTCCCGGTTCAGCCAGTGTCCACATCGAAGACAAGGGGTGGCTCTTCCTCGCTCAACCGCTTGAGCTCCGCAAAAGCGCGGCTTACGGCATCCTCTTCCCCCGAAATGAGCAGGGTCACCGCGCCCTCCCCCGGCCCCACCCCGCAGGATGCCAGGTGTCGGGCGCGCACCCCGTAGAGGAGTTCCACCGCCTCGGTCTCCGTCACCACCGTTCCCTGCAGGGGATATAGGCCGATGGGGTATCCCATGGCCGCTTGCAGCCGCTCGATCCCGAGATCGCGGGATAGGGTGAGTACCGAGCCGTGGATGCTCTTGGCGCGGGAGATGGGGATCACGATCTCCGCCCCCCGGGCCAGGGCCGGGACCACGTACCGTCCCACGGTGCCGCCGTTCCGGGAGGCCACGAACACCCCCACGTTTCCGGCGGAATCCAGGACGTTTCCCCCCTTGATTACCACGTCGCCCGCCGAGAGCCGCTCCAGCACCTCTTCTGGAGGTAGCTCCACAGGCGTGCCCCGGACCAACACCAACTCCTTGCCCCGCCTCTCGGCGGGCACTACGGCTAATTCCCGGCCGATGTAACCGGCGCAGTGGGAAACCTTGTCCACGGGACGGCCCGTGAGCTCCTCCGCTACGTAGGCGTTGGTCGTCCCCAGGGTGACCACCACCATCCCCTCTTCCAGGGCCCGCTTCACCTGGGGAAGGGCCACAACGCCCTTGGCGATGAGCCGCTTCGCCGCCCCCTGGTGTAGTACCACCACCGCCTTGGCTTTTTCCCGCTCCATGGCGGTACGATATAACCCCAAAAAGGAAGCTCGGACAAAGGGGGGATAAAGGAGTGCCTTGGACCAAGGAGGAGTACGAACGGGAAAGGCGCGAGTTCAAATGGGACATCCCCGCGGACTACAGCATCGCCCAGGCGGTGGACGACCACGCCCGGCGGCACCCGGAGAAGCCCGCGGTGGTGTGGGAGTCTGAAGCGGGCGAGCGGCGTACCCTGACCTGGGGGGAGCTCTCCGAGCTTTCCTCGCGATTCGCCGCGGTCCTGATGAAGCTCGGGGTGAAAAAAGGAGACCCCGTCCTCCACATCTTCCCCCGGCTCCCCGAGGCCTTCATCGCGCAGATCGGGACCTTCAAGGCCGGGGGCGTGGCCGTCCCTTGTACGGAGATGCTCCGGGCGAAGGACATCATCTACCGGGTCGAGGTCTCGGGGGCGCGGGTCGTGGTGGCCCATACTTCCACCGCCGATGAAGTTGAGGAAGTCCGGGGCCAATGCCCCCTTGAACACTTCATCCTCATCGGGGGTAAGCGTCCAGGGTGGCTCTCTTTTGAGGAAGAGATCGAGAAGGCCCCGGCGGTGGAGCGGGTCCCCGTGGGCGCCGAGGATCCTGTCACCATCAACTTCACCTCCGGGACCACGGGCGAGCCCAAGCCCGTGATGCACAAACACCGGTGGATCTACGGTCACTCACGGATAACCGCCCGCTACTGGTGGGATGTGGGGCCGGACGACTTCATCTGGGCCACCACCGCCCCGGGTTGGGCCAAGTGGTACTGGTCCCCGGTGGGGGTGGGCCTCGCCCACGGGCTCACCCAGTTTACCTTTTACGGCCGCTTCGATCCCGAGCGGTACCTGGAGATCCTCTCCCGCTACCCCATCACCAAGCTCTGCGCCACCCCCACCGAATACCGCATGATCCTGGCCCACGTGCCGAACCTGGCGAGCTACAGGGGAAAGATAAAGCTCCGAGAGGCCCTGTCGGCGGGGGAGCCCCTGAACGCAGAGGTAATTGACTCCTTCCGCGACGCCCTGGGGGTTACGATCCGGGACGGCTACGGCCAAACGGAATCGGTGTGTTTGGTGTGCAACTACCCCGGCCTCCCGGTTAAACCCGGATCCATGGGCGTCCCCACCCCAGGTCCCAACGCCAAGGTAATCGACGAAGAGGGGAATCCCGTGGGCCCGGGAGGTATCGGCGAGGTGGCGGTGGAGGTCGGGAACCCCGGGATCTTCGCCGGCTATTGGAAGAACCCAGAGCTCACCGCGGAGGTCTTCTCCAGCAGGTGGTACCGCACCGGGGATCTGGTGCGGGTCGATGAGGAGGGTTATTTCTTCTTCGAGGGTCGGGCGGACGACATCATCCTCTCGGCGGGGTACCGGATCGGTCCGTTCGAGGTGGAGTCGGCGCTGGTGTCGCATCCGGCGGTGGCGGAGGCGGCGGTGGTGGGCTCGCCGCATCCGGAACGCGGTGAGATCGTCAAGGCTTTCGTGATCCTGGCGCCGGGCTATGAGCCCTCGGAGGAGCTTGTGCGGGAACTCCAAAACTATGTGAAGGAGATAACCGCTCCGTACAAGTATCCCCGGGAGATCGAGTTCGTGACCGAACTCCCGAAGACGCCGAGCGGAAAGATCAAGCGCGCGGAGCTGAGGAAACGTGAGTACGAACGCAAAGGCTTCAAGCCTCCGGGGAAGTAAACCCCTATGTCCCACTGGAGCAAGGCGGAGCATTTTGGTGGCGGACACGGATCTACGGGGGGCGCGGGCCGGTTGGCCCGCGCCCATGGAGTTCCGCAAGGGTAGAAAGCAAGGCTTGGGGACACCCTGCACTGCCAGGCCGCGGGGTCTTGAAACTGATTCCCGTATCGCCCTAACTGGTAAGGCTTTGAGCGACAAGCTCTAGAGGTATGCCGTTAAAGTTGGAAAGGGGATTAGTTCCCGCGGCGGACCACAAGGGTTTTCCCATCTTGGCGTATAACTTCTACCTTATCCCCTTGGGATACAGGTTCTTCAGCACGGGCGCGCCAATATTCCCCCCGCACCAGTACCCATCCTTCCTTTCCCCCGGGAACGAGATCGGTTTTGGCCACCCCGGTCAGGCCCACCATGGTGGTCAACGGTTTGGGACGGCGACGTTGGGCAAGAAGGCCTTTTGAGACCACGAACACGAAAAAGGCCGTCACCGTTCCCACCACCCCGATCACCGTCCAACGCGAGAGGCCGATGGCGGGATTCTCTACCTCAAAGAGGCTGAAGGAGCCCAAAAGGAGGCTTATCACCCCCCCGGTAGTCAGTATCCCATTGGTGGGAGTAAACACATCCAGGACCATAAGCAGCACTCCAAAGAGGATGAGCCCCAGGCCCGCCAGATTTATGGGCAAAACCTGCAACCCCATTAGGGCAAGGATCAGCGAGATTCCCCCGACCACGAACCCGATACCAATCCCCGGGGAGAAAAACTCGTAGATCAAGCCATATAGCCCGATAAGGAGCAGGATGTAAACGAGATTAGGATCCGCAAGATAGGAGAGAAGCCGTTCCCGAAGGGTTTTCTTCACCCGGACCACAGGGATGCCGGCGGTCTCGATAACACGCCCGTCCGGTAGTTTCCAGCCGTTCAAGGAAGCAAGGAGCTCGTCCAAATCGGTGACTACAAGATCAATTACCCCGAGCTCCAACGCCTCAGTGGCGGTGGCGGTAGCCGATTCCCGCACCGCCTTTTCCGCCCAGTCGGCGTTGCGGCCCCGGAGTTCGGCGATGGCGCGAATTCGGGAGACGGCGTCGTTCAGTGCCTTCTCCGCCATAGGTTCCCCTTCTTCGGGACTGTCCCCGGTGAGGAGCACGGGATGCGCCGCCCCCACGCTGGTACCGGGGGCCATGGCGGCGATGTCGGCCGAAAGCAGGATGAAGGTCCCGGCCGAGGCCGCCCTGGCTCCGGCCGGGTAGACGTAAACCACCACCGGGACCTCCGAGGCGATGATCCCCTCCACAATCTCCTTGGTGGCCGAGTCGAGCCCTCCTGGAGTATCGAGAAGGATCACTACCAACGGGGCTCCCTCCTCGACTGCCAACCTAAGCCCCCGCAGGACATACTCCTGGACCACAGGATTGATGGAACCTTCCACCTCCAAAAGGAGGATCTTCCCCCCGAACAAGGGCACACACAGCACAAGCAGCGCCACCATAAAAGCCAAGAACCTCATCGCCGCAGGTTATTGTATCCCGCCACTTTATGTTTTCCGCGAAACCCCCACCCCGGGAGGGGTGTATACCAAGCGGAGGTGACGGAAATGAGGAAAAGAGCGGTGCTTTTCGGGATACTGATCGCGGTGGGGCTTATGGCGTCGGCACAGCAAGGCGTTTCCCCGTTGGGGCTCCAGCCCGAACCCCCACCCGGGCTCACGGCCTCCATCTGGCCGGAACGGCCGCAGTACCGAATCGGGGAGTATGCCAGGATCTACTTTTACATTTCACAGCCGGCCTATGTCTACATCTTCGACTTCGCTCCCGACGGAAAGGTAACCCAGCTCTTCCCCAACTATTACTCCCCCAACGCTTACGTCTCCGCCGGAACCCATGTGCTCCCCGACAACCCCAACTGGAAGCTGAGGGTTACCCCGCCTCCCGGCACGGACAGGCTCCTCCTCATCGCCAGTACCATACCCCTTTCCTTCCCCACCGGGGATCCCATGAACCCCTATCCGTTGATGGGCCCCACGCCCGATGAAGGACGGGCCAGGATCTTAGGGATCGTTCCCGAACCGAATTGTGGATGTTACGTCACTGCCTGGAACACCGTTGAGATCCTTCCCACCTACAGCTACGGCGTAGTACCTTGTCCTCCGTGTTGGTACGGCCCCTGCCCTCCTTGCCCTGGGTACATTGCACCTCCCTGTGCATATCCCTGCGCCTGGGGCTGGTACCTCGACTCGAGCGGCGCCTGGCACATGTTCATCGGCGAGTGCCCGGCCGACGCCCGGATATGTTGGTACTTCCAAAACGGGCGATGGCACATGAGATTCCGGCTCTGCTTCGGGAGCGGCTGCCCCTGAATCCCTGCCGCAACGCAAGGGCCCGCAGGGAGGCCCGGCCATCAGGCCGGGCCTCTTTCAACCGCGGAAAGGAGTGCCCTCAGTGCCACTCCCCACGAGGCCACGTACCTTTCCCAACGGGAAACATAGAGGCCTTCCACCGGCCTTGCGAGCTCGAGCGAAAGGAGCCAACGATCCGGAGGTTGTCGCAGCCGCTGCAGGAAAAGCCCTTGATCCCATAACGCCTCCTCCGGGAAAGGCTCTATCCCTTCCACTTCCTGCGGCGGTTCGCCGTGCTTGATCCTCAAGAGGGGACCTTCACCGGAGGGGCGCCTGCAGGCACGGATAAGGCCCTCCAAGGCTTCCCACAGCCGATCTGCCCCGTGCAACGGCGAAAACTCCCGCGCTTCGATGGCCCAAATCCCTTTGCCGGAACGCTCGACGTGGCGAATACGCAGGTAATCGGGCGGAAAGTAAAGGGGAAACCCTCGGATCTTTTCCCAGCGCCATCCCCTCCAACGCCAAAGGGCCATGGCTCCGACATCTCGATTTTAGCCGGCTCACCCATCCTCTTCTCAGCGGGGCTTCAACCGCAGAAGCCCGCCGGCACGGTAGATCTCCAATGCTACCTCGGACATGGGCTTTGCCCTGGCGATGAGGCGACCATCGGGGGCCCTTACCTCACCGGTTTCGAGGTCCACCACCACTTCATCCGAGTCCATGAGCTCCTTTATCGGGATCTCCGAAAGCTCGAGGAGAGGAAGCCCCGAGTTGATGGCGTTACGCTTGTAGATGGCGCCGAAGGACTTCCCCACGATGGCCCCAATCCCCAGGGCCAAGAAACAGTCCACCGCGTGTTGCCGCGAGGAACCCGCCCCGAAGTTCTCGCCCACGAACAGGATATCTCCGGGACGAACCTTTTTGGGGAAGTCTTCCCAGCCCGCGAGGTTGCTGAACGCGTACTTCCCCATCTCCCCCGGATCGGTGATGGCCAGATACGCGTTGTGGTAGATCTGGTCCGTGTCGATATCGTTGATGAGCCTCCCCTCCGCATCGAGGATCACCCACGGCTTTCCCCGGATCAAAGTGGGCTTCATCTCCCCCTCCTTAAAGGCGCTCGGGTGATGTGATCTTCCCGAACAGGGCCGAGGCCGCGGCGGTGGCCGGAGAGCACAGATACGTGGGACCTTTGCCCTGCTTTCCGGGGAAGTTGCGGTTCCCGGTAGAGAGCTGGACTTCCCCTTCCCCCGTCATCCCGATCTGTCCCTGGGCACAGCCAGCGCAGGCGGGGTGGGTGATGATCGCGCCGGCATCGTAGAGCACCTCCAGCCATCCTTCTTTGAGGAGTCGCCCCCATACGCGGCGGGTGGCGGGGGCCACCTTCAGGATCACCCCTCTGGCCACCTTCCTCCCCTTCAGGATCTCGGCCAAAAGCCGGATGTCCTCGTAGCGGCCGTTGGTACATGAGCCCACGAACACCGTGTCCACGCGCTCCCCTTCGAGCTCCGAGACTTCATAAACGTTATCCGGCCGCGGCGGGGCGGCGATCAGCGGTTTGAGGCCGGATACGTCGAACTCGAGTTCTTGGATGTACTCCGCGTCGGGATCGGCGGTGGGATAGGAGAAGTCCCGCCTCCCCGTGGCCTCCTCCACGAAGGCCCACAGGTGCTCGGAGGGTGGAAGGAACGCGCCGATCGCTCCCATCTCCGTAGCCATGGAACAGAGGGTGATCCGACCCGCCATATCCAGGGCCTCCACTTGATCCCCGTAGATCTCCACCGCCTTGCCCAATGCCCCCCGGGCCCCCAGCTTCCCCACCAAAAACAAGGTGAGGTCTTTGGCGGTAACCGGGTACTCGTAGTGCCCACGCACCACCACCTTCATGGTGTGGGGCACCTCGAACCAGGTTCGCCCGTAACGGAAGGCGAAGGCGATGTCCACATCGCCCATTCCCTGGCCGAAGGCCCCCACCGCCCCGAGGATATTGAGGTGTGAATCGGTCCCCACCACCGTGGCCCCGGGGAAGGCGAGCCCCTCTTCCATGAGGACGTGGGAACCGATGCCGGAATCGACGTCGTAAACTTTGATCCCCTGTTCCCTGGCGAATACACGGCAAACCTGCTGGTTCTGGGCGTAGGCGATGGTGTTGGCCGGGGCGTTGCAGTCGAAGGTAAAGAAGGTCTTCCTCGGGTCGCTCACCCGCTCCCCGGGGTAGGCCTCGCGGAACCGTTTCACCACGTTGGCCCCGGCGAAGTCCCTGGCAGTGCGGACGTCGAGCTCCAGCCAGATAACCTTCCCCGGTGCTGCCTCGTCTTCCGAGTGCGCCGCAAAGATCTTCTCAATGATGGTTCTACCCATACATCCCCCTTAAGCCCGATATGCTTCCCGGCGATGTCATATGCGGTAAATCACGATGGTCCGGCTTTCATCGTCGATGTCGAAAAGTATGCGATAGTCTCCCACACGTACACGCCAACCGGTGATGCCGAGCTTCCGCACTCCCGCATGTCTTCCCTCCCTGGCCAATCGATCTATTGCTTTCGCCACACGCCTGCGCAGCTGGAGGGGAAGTTGCTGCAACTCCTTCAAGGCGCGGGGCGTCAAAAAGACTTGGTATTCGGCTGACATCAGCTTTCTTCGATATCAAGTTCTTCACGTGCTTTCTCCCAAGGGATACGTGCTCCCTCATCTTCTCCTTTCGCCTCAATCAAAGCCAAGATATCCTCGATATCATCCAACAATTCTTTTAGGACCTCGTCGGGGACCGATTCGATAAGTTCGTGCAGCCGCTCCTTTACCCTGCTCGTCATCATCCCCTCCCAGCCTTTTCGGCGATGGCCTCGGCCATCTCCAGCGTAGAGGCGCTTCCCCCCATGTCGTAAGTGCGGACCTTGCCCTCTGCGATCACCTCGGCCACCGCCCGCTCGATCCGCTCTGCCTTCTCCTCCTCCCCCAGCCACCGCAACATGAGCCTCGCCGCCAGGATCGCCGCCGTGGGGTTCACCTTGTACTGCCCCGCGTACTTAGGGGCGGAACCGTGGGTGGGCTCGAACACCCCATAGTCCTCCCCGATGTTCCCCGCCGAGGCGAACCCCAATCCCCCCACAAGCTGCGCCGCCAGATCCGAGAGGATGTCGCCGAACATGTTGGAGGAAACCAACACCCCGTAATCCTGGGGGTTCTTAACCAGCCACATGCACATGGCGTCGATGTTGGTCTCCCAGAGCTCGATCCCCGGATACTCCTTGGCGATTTCCCGCGCGATCCGGACCATCATCCCGCTGGTCTCGCGGATCACGTTGGGCTTTTCTACCACCGTGACCGTGGGGTAGTTGTGCTGTTTGGCGTACTCGAAGGCGGCCCGTACGATCCGCTCACAGCCCCGCCTGGTGAAGATGCGACAGGAGATGGCGAGCTCGTCCCGGGGGACGGTGGCGAACCGCTCCATCTTCGGGGAGTGCTTCCCTAAGACCTCCACCACCTCATCGGGCACCGGGTGGAACTCCACCCCGGAATAGAGGCCTTCTGTGTTCTCCCGGAAGACCACGAGATCGATATCGTCCCGGAAATTCAACGGGTTCCCCGGGAAGGCCTTGCAGGGCCTTACGTTCGCGTAGAGGTCGAACATCTGGCGTATGGCAACGATGGGGGAGAAGTACGAGAGCCCTTTGCCTTTCAGGTGCGGGGCGAGCTCCGCCTCGGCTTCGTCCTTGGGCTTTGAGGTGATGGCCCCGAAGAGGCACGCATCGGTGTTCCGCAGGATCTCGACGGTGCGCTCGGGAAGTGGATTCCCTTCCTCACACCAGAACTTCCATCCCACATCGCCGTGGACATATTCGGCGTCGAACCCCACCGCCTCCAGGACCATCCGCGCCGCCTCCAATACCTCCGGACCCACCCCGTCCCCGGGGAGGTATGCGATCCTGTACTTCGCCATCTATCCCTCCTTCGTCAACGCCTTTTTCAGGTGGGGGATGAGCCCCCCGTCCCGCAGGATCTCGAGGACCGCCTCCGGGAGCGGGGGAAAGCGGTATTCCCTTCCCCTGTGCCGCAGGACGCCGGCCTCGGGGTCGATCTCCACCTCGTCTCCCGGCTGGATGGCGTCCACCGCTTCGGGGATCTCGAGGACCAAGAGGCCGTTGTTGATGGCGTTGCGGAAGAAGATCCGGGCGAAGGACTTGGCGATCACCGCCCCGACCCCCGCGGCCACAAGACAGGTGGCCGCCTGCTCCCGGGAAGAACCACACCCGAAGTTCTTCCCCGCCACGATCACGTCACCGGGCTTTACCTTCTTCGCGAAGTTAGGATCCAGGTCTTCTAGAGCGTGTTTGGCCATCTCCTCGGGCTCCATGCGGGCGTAGGTGTAGCGGCCGGGGAAGATCACGTCGGTGTTGACATCGTCCCCATATTTCCACGCTTTTCCCTTAATCATCCCGTTCCCCCTTCAAAGGGATGGTACCAAAGACTTGTGCCGATAAAAAAGCGCCCCATGGCCGCCCTTTCGTGGGGCTTAATTTGCGGAGTTTTCTCTTTTCCCGATCACCTCACCCGAAGCAACGGTGGTTGACCGAGCTCCGAGGCGGTTGGCATCGTGTTGGCCGGCCCGAAGGTCCCGGCGAAACGGATGCTCGGAAAGGACGCTGTCCCCTCGGTGGTCCGTTTCCACGCTCCCTTTGGGTAAGCGACCCCCGGATGGGGTTCCCACTTGACGGGCAGTATTTTCTGCTGGTATAGTGATTTTCGGTGAGTTCATACAAGCAAGGAGGTGTTTAGGCTATGCGGTCCCGGATTTTAGTGGTGGCGGCTTCCCTTTTGGTTATCGGCCTCGCGGCGGCAGGGGCCGAAAAGTACATCGTAGCCTCCGATATCCCCTGGGCTCCGTTCGAATGGGCTTCCCCGGAGGGAGACTACCTCGGATTTGACCTGGATGTCATGCGCTGCATCGCGGTCCTCATGGGTTATGAGATCGAGATCCGCCCCATAGCCTTCGATTCCATTATCCCTGCCGTTCAGCTGGGGGAGGTGGATATCGGGGCTTCTGGGTTCACCATCACCGCCAAGCGCGAGGAAACGGTGGACTTCTCCAACCCCTACTGGCTTTCCAACCAAGCTGTCCTTATCCGCAAGGACTCCAAGTTCAAATCCTTGGACGATCTTTTCTGCTGTGGAAACAAAATCGGGGCCCAACGGGGGACCACTGGAGCCGACTGGGTGCAGTCGAACCTGGTGGACAAGGGTGTGGACGTGAAACTCGTGCTTTACGAGACTTACCCCGAAGCGGTGCTCGATCTCGTCAACGGCCGCCTCGCGGCGGTGATCCAGGATGAACCCGCCTCCCAACAGTCCCTGGCCGCCTACCCCGTGCTCAAGATCCTCGACATCATCGAGACCAACGAGTACTTCGGGTTCCTGGTGGCAGGGGGCGACCCCAAGGGTCTGCTTCCCAAGATCAACGAGGGGATGCTCGAGATGGGGCTTCGCTATGACCTCTCCCTCCCAGTGGAGGGCCAGTGGAAGGTGAAGTTCCGGATCCTCCCCGATTCGCCTTGGTTCTACTTGGTCCAGGCCTATTTCGGACCGCCCCTGGAGAAGGTGGAGGCGGCGTGGAAGTCCTGCATCGGCACCCTTTACGACGAATCCCTCTCCCCGGAGGAGCGGGTGTACGGCTTCGCCAAGTGTTTGGCGGAAAAGGCTTCCGAGTGAATTGACCGCTTGAGGTGTCGGGGGAGGGATGTGGAAATCCCTCCCCCTCTTTTCTAACCTTTGGACAAATGACGGCGAGCGATTGGCGAGGCCTTGTTGAGGGAATCCCTTCGCTTCTTGGGGGGTTGGGCATCAACCTCCAGATCCTTTTAGGCCTTATCGCACTGGGGTTTTTTGCGGGCATCGTCGTTGCCCTGATCCAGGTCTACGCGCCGCGGCCGCTTGCGGCCGTAGCTATCGGGTACGAATGGTTCTTCCGGGGTGTGCCGGAGATGGTCCTCCTCATGCTCATCTATTTTGGCCTGCGCCAGTTCCGTGTGCCCATATCGCCCTTCATTGCGGGGGTTATTGCTTTGGGGCTGCGTTCCTCGGCGTACCAATCCCAGATCTTCCGGGGAGCGATCCAAGCAGTCGGAAGCAAACAGATGATGGCCGCCCTCTCGGTGGGGATGACCCGCTTCCAAGCGATCCGACACGTGATCCTCCCTCAAGCACTCCGTCTTTCCATCCCGCCGTGGTCCAACGAGTTCTCGTCGGTGCTCAAGGACACCACCCTGACATCCGCCATCGGGGTTATAGAGGTTTTCAGGCGGGCCCGATTCATCATGGGTCGGAACTACGCTTTGGCACTGCCCACCTTCATGGTGGTGGCGCTCTTTTTCCTCGCCCTCACCTATTTGGGCAACTGGGGCTTGGGGGCCCTGGAGCGGCGATATAGGATCCCGGGTTTCGAGGCTAAAGGGGCAGGAGAGCGGTTCTGATGTCACTTTTAGTGGTAGAAGACCTGCACAAGCGCTACGGGAAGGAAGAGGTGTTGAAGGGGGTCTCGTTCACCCTGGAGCCGGGCGAGACCAAGGTGATCATCGGGCCCTCGGGAACCGGCAAATCCACCCTCCTTCGTTGCATCAACCGCCTTACCGAGCCGGATCGGGGGCACGTCTGGCTTAACGGCGAGGAGATAACCTCCCCTCGGGTCAATATTTACAGAATTCGGGCCCAGATCGGGTTCGTGTTCCAGGATTTTAACCTCTTCACCCATCTTACGGCCCTGGACAACGTGCGTTTGGGCCTCATCAGGGTAAAGAGGATGCCCAAGCGGGAGGCCACGGAGCGAGCGATGCGGGAGCTTGCGCGGGTAGGTCTTGCGGATAAGGCCAACGCGTACCCGGCCCAGCTTTCCGGTGGGCAGCAGCAACGGGTCTCCATTGCCCGGGCCCTGGCCATGGATCCGAAGCTCATCCTCTTCGATGAGCCCACCTCCGCCCTGGACCCCGAGCTCATCGGTGAGGTGCTGGAGGTAATGATCGAACTGGCCAAGGGCGGGATGACCATGCTTGTGGTAACCCACGAGATGGGGTTCGCCCGCTCGGTGGCCGACGAGATCATCTTCATGGAGAAGGGGGTCATCGTAGAACAAGGGCCTCCCGAGGCCCTTTTCACCCGCCCCAAGGTTCCCCGGACCGCCGAGTTCCTACGCAAGATCACGGAGTTCTACGGGGAGCAAGGCTGATGGAACTGGTCTTCAAATGGGAGTGGCTTCCGCAGCTTGGCCGGGGATTGGTCCTCACCGTGGAGCTCACCGCCGCCTGTATCTCCATGGGTGCAGTGCTGGGGCTGCTCCTCGCCATAGCGCGGCTTTATGCCCGCGGCCCCATCTACTGGCTCGCCAGTGCCTACGTCCAGTTCTTTCGGGGCACGCCCCTTTTGGTGCAGCTTTTCATGGTCCACTTCGGCCTTGCAGGTTGGGGTATAAGCTTCACGCCCCTCGTTTCGGGCATCATCGCCATGGGGCTTAATACCGCCGCTTACCAGGCCGAGTACTTCCGGGGAGCAATTCAGGCGGTAAAACGGGGACAAACCATGGCTGCCCTGTCCTTAGGCATGACCCGGTGGCAGACGATCCGATATGTGATCCTTCCCCAGGCGCTGCGCTTGGTGCTCCCCGCTTGGTCCAACGAGCTTGTTTACATGCTCAAGTACACCTCGATCGTCTATCTCATCGGTCTTCCTGACCTCATGGGAATTGGGCGCACCATCGCCAGCACCAACTTCCGCTTCTTCGAGGTGTACGCGGTGGTGGCGCTGATCTATTTGGCCCTGGTTCTCATCATTACCTTTGGCCTGCGGTTGGTGGAAGCCAGGATAAGGGTACCGGGCTTGGGAGCGGTCCGCCAGTGATCATCGGGGAGGGAAGATGAAGCTACAGAAGAAGGATCTCGTGAGCCTCGCCGATTGGAGCCGGGGAGAGATCTGGGAGGTGCTGGAGCTCGCCAAGCGCCTGAAGGAGGAAAGAAGGGCCGGCATCCGCCACGATCATGTGCTCCGAGGGAAGACCCTGGCCCTCCTTTTCCAAAAGCCCTCGCTCAGGACTCGGGTCTCGTTCGCTGTAGGGATGGAGGAACTCGGGGGGAGGGCCCTTTACCTCGGGCCGGACGAGGTCAAGCTCGGGGTCCGGGAGACGGTCGAGGACGTGGCGTTGGTCCTTTCCCGCTACGTGCACGGGATCATGGCCCGGGTGTTTGAGCACGCGGTGGTGGAGGAGCTTGCCCGCTTCGCCACCGTCCCGGTGATAAACGGGCTCTCCGATACTTACCATCCCTGCCAAGCCCTGGGGGATATGCTCACCATCTGGGAGAAGAAGCGTCGCCTGGAGGGCCTCACGTTGGCCTTCGTGGGCGATCCTAACAACGTCGCCAATTCCCTTATGCTGGCGTGTGCTAAACTGGGGCTTCGCTTTCGCCTCGCCTGTCCCGAGGGCTATGGGCCTAAGGAGGAGGTCCTGGAGGCGGTGCGGACCGCGGGCGGCGAGGTGGAGATAATGCATGATCCCGATGCGGCGGTGGCGGAAGCGGACGTGGTTTACACCGACGTGTGGGTGTCCATGGGAGAGGAGTCCATCGCGGAGGAGAAGAAACGCGATTTCGCCGGGTTCACGGTGGACATGCGACTTCTCTCCAAAACGGAGCCCGATTCGCTCCTGATGCATTGCCTTCCCGCCCATTACGGCGAGGAACTCACCTACGAGGCAGCGCGCTCAAAGCACTCGGTGATCTTCGACCAAGCAGAGAATCGTCTCCATGCACAGAAAGCCCTCTTGGCTTTACTCTTGGGAGGTGCGTGAGGTGGGAGAGGATCCGATTTCTTTAGCCTTCAACAAGTTCACCTACGGTGTTTACGTAGTGGGGGTGGCCCACAAGGGAAAGGTGAACGCCCTCACCTGTGCGTGGGCCATGAGGGTATCGCACCGCCCACCTTTGGTGGCGGTTTCCGTGGGAAAGACCCGATTCAGCCATGACCTCATTGCCGAGGCGGGCTCATTCTCCGTAAACGTCTTGGCCCAGGACCAGTTGGAGCTTGCCCGCCATTTCGGCCTCAAAAGCGGCCGCCAGATGAATAAACTCGCTGATATTCCCTATACAACCGCGAAAACAGGGGCACCCATCTTGAACGGGGTGGCCGCTTGGATGGACTGTAGGCTGGTGGGAAGCTGCCCGGCGGGGGATCACACCATCTTCGTGGGCGAAGCCGTGGATGCGTGGGCCGGGGACAGAGCCCCGCTTCCGTATGACCCACGGGACTATTGGGGCTGAGCCTTTCCCTCGGAACCGGAGGCGACAGATGCGGGAGCGGCCGCGGTGTAGGCGGAGAGCGCCCTGGCAATAAGCTCCACCGCGGAGATCGCCTTGGAGTAATCGAGCCACATAGGGCCGAAGGTCCCGAGGACTCCCTGCCCGTGGTAGAAATCGGCGCTCACCAGGGCGAACTCCTCGAGCCCCTTTACGGGGAAATCCCCCACCCGGACCTCGATCCCCTCACGATCCGGACGGCTTTCAAGCACAAGCTCCATGAAGAGCCGTTCATTGCCGATAACCCGGAAAAGCGGTTTTATGTCGCAGCCCGCTCGGATCGCCTCGGAAAGGTATTCGAGCCCGGAGAGGTACACTTTCCTGTTCTCGCGACCCAAGGCCCTCAGGATCTCCTCCACGATCCAGCTGAATTTGCGGGCCCGGGGTCCCAATTCCTCCACGATGGTCCCGGCGTCTTTGAGTGCACGGCCCTTGAGGATCTCCTCCAAGGCTTCCTCGGCCTCCTTCAGTTCGGCCTCGTTCACCCTTTGGGGAAGATGGATGGGGAATCTCTCGGACAGTTCCCCTTCGGTGAGAAGGTGAAGGGAGATCTCTTTCTCCCCGGTCCTGATCAATACCGCCCGGGCAATCCGGAGGCTTCCGATGTCCGGGGAGATGATGAAGCCTATCTGCGAGGACAGGGAGGCGATGAACGTCGCTGCCTCCTTCCAGATGTCGAAGGTGGTGGGATGAGCAAGGAGCGAGGCAATCCCTTCGAACGCCTTCTCCAACCCTTCCAGGGCCCGCTCGGCCGCCTCGCCATGGGATCTGAGGGAATTTATAATCCAACGGGCATAGAAGCGGAAGCCCTTTGCGGTGGGAACCCGTCCGGAAGAGGGAAAAGGCTTGTAGATGTACCCTTCCCGTTCCAACGCGGCGAGATCGTTACGCACCGTGGCCGGACACCACCGGTAGCCGTATTCCTTTACCAGCTCGCTGGAGGAAATCGGCTTCCGGATCTTCGTGTAGAGCTCCACGAGATCCCGTAATATGGCATAACGACGGTCCCTTGGCTTCATGGCCACCCTTTACTATGTAACGGGAAAGCCCCGCTCGATTCAAGCTCCCTTTTCCCCGGTTCAGATGTGAGCTTACCGCGGATGCAGGGAGAAGGCGTGGGCAGAGGGGGTTCCCCGCTGCTGTTTTGGGAAAATACGAAAAATATTTGAGAAAGGCGAGCCTCGGGTGCCCAAGCGGAAGGGGACCCAGCACCCCGGGTGCCCTGTCGGCAAAAAGCCTCCGCATCCCTTGCGACCGGCAAGCTCAAGCCCCATTGCTTCCTAGGTGAAAGCACACGGCGCGTGTTTTCCATAAGGTCACTTTTGAGACACCCCTGTTCACACGCCACATGGAGAGCACCCCGATGCCCGAGACCATAAAAAGGGGCCGCGCCCACGGCCCCTGCTTATCCCCCGCGGGAACAAACCCGTTGCTTAGGGATCTACCTCCACCCTGGGCGGCTCGTTCACCGGGATCACGGTGATGGTGAGGTAATCCACCGCGTCGGCACCACAGGGATCTACCGCCCGGATGGCCAGCTTGACCTCCCTGGGCTCGCACCCGCGGTACATGGGAGCGGTGTAGGAGGTGACAAGGCTGTTTGGATCTGAAATCGCGCCCTCGCCTTGGATGATGGTCCAAAAGACCCGGACCGCTTCCCCGTCCGGGTCGCCCGCCCGGGCGCAGAGCCTGACGGTTTGGCCCGCCTGTACCATCAGGTCGTCCCCGGCATCCACCCAGGGCGCATGATTCACGTTGCGTACATAGACCCGCACCGTATCCTTGGCCACCGCGCCGCAGGCGTCCCGGACCGTCAACGTGAGGGTAACGTACTCCCCTTGGCAGTCGGTGGTTAGGGGCGCGGTGAATATCGGGTTGAGGACGCTAGGATCATTCAAGGAACCCCGGTTGCAGCCGATGGTCCAGGTATAGGTAAGTGGGTCCCCATCGGGATCCATGGCCGAAGCCTGTAGGGTTACGCTTCCGCCTTCATCCACAACCAGATCGGGCCCGGCGTCCACCCGCGGCGGATGGTTCACGTTGCGCACGTAGATCACCACCGAAGAGGCGCTTTTGGCTCCGCAGGTATCCACCGCCTCCAGGGTCACGGTCACGTATTGGCCCTCACAGCCGGAGACCATGGGCGCACACCACGTGGTCTCCAGGGAATGGGGATCGGAGAAGGAGCCCGCGTTGGCCCGCCAGGTGACGGAAGCGATATTGCAGTCGGGATCGTAGACCTTCGCCTTAAGCGGGATGCACTGGCCTTCGTCCACCACCTTGGAGACCTCGGGCCTCCGCTCACACGTGGGCGGTTTGGGCGTGGGCGCGCAGGGGGAAGGCTTCATTTCCGGCGGCCGGGCTTCCCCGCACGGGGCACAAAGCCTCACCTTGGGCTTGGCGCAGGAAGGACAGGCTCCCTCGTCGTACAGGAAGTTATCCCCGGGACCGCCGTCGAGGTAGTTGCAGCCCGGGCCTCCGAGGAGCGTGTCGTCGGAGCGACCGCCGTAAAGGGCATCATTGCCCTCCTCGCCCTCCATCCGGTCGCTCCCATCCTCCCCGAAGATCACGTCGTTGCACACACCCCCGAGGAGGACGTCGTTGCCCGGTCCGCCCAGGATCAGGTCGCTCCCGTCGCCGCCCTGGACGATGTCGTTGCACGGCCCGCCCACCAGGAGGTCGTTACCCCCGAAGCCGAGGATCCTGTCGGATCCACCCAGGCCGAGGATGATATCGTTTCCGTGGGTGCCGAAAAGGGTATCGGGCCCATCCGAGCCGACCACCACGTTGTCAGGCGGGTTGCGCTCCAGGAACCGCAGGATGACACACCACATCGGGTCGGAGACCGGATAAGGTAGGTGGGCCAAAAGGAGCTTCACCACCTCCGGGTCGACGTTGTAACAGGCGAGCATCGGGGGCACAGGGGGTGCGGTTGTGGCCGGTGTCGCCAGCACCTCGCGCAGGGTGGCGAGCAGCGAACCCAGTTCCTCTACGCGCCAAAAGCGGCCTCCGCCCGCGACGGCAAGTTCCCGCAACGCATCTTCCTCCTCGGGCTTCACCGCCAGCCCCACCACGTCCACCACACAGCCTCCGGCGGCGAGGTCCCGCGCCACGCCCACGGGGTCTCCGCCACAGGTCTCCATGCCGTCGGTGATGAGGACGATCCTGCAGGGGGGAGAGGCCTTTCCCGCGGCGAACTCAAGCGCATACGCCAGCGGAGTCTTTCCTTGCGCCTTCAGCCCTTGCACCCACTGCACGATCTCGGCGCGCACATCCGCCCCGTGCACTCCCATCTCCAGCGCCAGCTCCACATCGCGGCAGCTCTCCGGTTCCCTGTCCTTAGGGATGCGGTGGCCGAAGACCACAAGGCCGAACGGCATCTCATCCGGTAGTTCCATCACGAGCTCCCCCAAGGCGTCCTTGGCCCACTGGATCCTGGGCATACCTTGGAAGGAGATGTTCATGGAGTTAGAGGCGTCCAGGATGAAGATCACACCCCCGGGTGAGGCCAACGCCGTGAACCCCAACATCAGGGCGCACAGCAGGATGTATTTCCTCACTTTCTCCTCCTTTCCTGGGGATCCCCCAAGCCTCACAGCCCTTTACGCCATTTTACCGGCGAAGGCGTTCGGGAACTGTGATGTGCACCACGTTGTGCTCGTTTCTCCCAGGGAAGGGCGGCGAGGAGTTCCCGGCGGCGGGCCTTGGAGATCTCGGCGGAAAGCTCATCACCTTTGACCTTGCCGCAGCCGATCACATCGCCCCGGTAAACCAGGGCTACATACCCCTCCGGAGCCCCGGGCTTCTTCACCGTCTGTCCCAAAAGCAGCTTCTCGAGCTCTTCGAGCTTCACCTCGACCTTGTTTTTCGCGATCGCCTTTCCGAGGAGGGAAAGGCCGAAGCTCGCGGGCTTCAGGCCCCGGTCGTGGAGGTAGAAGACCCTCACCCCCACGGAGTGGATCTTGACCCCCTCGGGGAGGAAATCGGCGGCCGCAAGCCAAAGGCCCCGGGCCCGCTCGATCACCTTTCCCGGGAGCTCCTCTATCCCGAACCGCTCCCGGAGGTACCCCAGGGCTACCTCACCCCAAGCGCCTGAGGACCGCAACGAACCCCCCATCGGAGTCGAAATGGTGCGGATAAATCCGAACGGCCTTTTCCATCTCCTTCCCGTACTCCTCCCGGCCAAACCGGGGGAGTCCTCGCTCGTGGGGCACCGGAGGCTCCCAGGGGAGTATCTCCGCCAGCCCCTTCTTCAGGGCTCGGCTCACCACACCCTCGTTCTCCTCCGGGGCGATGGTGCAGGTGGAGTAAACCACAATCCCTCCGGGCACCACGAGTTCCAGGGCCCGGTAAAGGAGGCCCCGCTGGACCGCTGACATGCGCTGGATGTAGGAAAGGGAAGCCCCTTGGCGGAGATGGGGGTATTTCCGGGCCGTGCCCTCGGCGGAGCAGGGCGCATCCACCAATACCCGGTCAAAGATCCCCTCCCCCGGGAAATGTTCCCCGCGGCACTCGGTAACCACGCAACAGATCGCCCCCATCCGGTAGATATTAGCCATTAAAGCCCGAAGGCGCTTGGGATTCGCGTCGTTGGCCACCAGGGTCCCCCGGTTCTCCATCAGGGCTGCGATCTGGGTGGTTTTCCCCCCGGGGGCGGCACAGAGGTCCAGGATCCGCTCCCCGGGCCGCGGATCCAAGGCCAGAACGGGAAGGGTCTGGCTTGCCTCCTGCACGTAATAGAGCCCGAGCCAATGTTCCAAGGTGGCGCCGATGGGGATCTCTCCCTCCACCTGGAAAAGGATGGGGTTCCAAGGAAGCCTCTCCAGGGTAAAGCCCTTGTCCTCCAGGCGGGTCCTCAACTCTTCCGCGTTCGTCTTGAGGGTGTTGGTCCGGATCACGGTGGGAAGCGGCGTGTGAATAGCCTCCCAGAACCTTTCCCAATCCGGGATGATGGACCTGTACCTTTCCATCACACAACGGTAAAGGCCGGGGCCGTTTCAAGGAAGGGATAAAGGGCGCTTTCTGTTACCCCACACTTGGTACGCCCGGCAGGATTTGAACCTGCGACCTCTGGCTCCGGAGGCCAGCGCTCTATCCGGGCTGAGCTACGGGCGCTTCGGAGGGAGCGGGATTCGAACCCGCGGCTGAGCTTTTTAGGCCCAGCTACGGCTTAGCAAGCCGTCGCCTTCGACCGCTCGGCCATCCCTCCCTGGGTTTCGTCCCCATTCTATTCACTCCTTGAAACCCTGGCAAGCATGGGGCTAGTATCCCCCGCCATGGGACAACCATCTCGCTTCAAGGCCTTCCTTGTGGACGTGGATGGGGTGTTGGTCAAGGGCGGGGAGCCGATCCCGGGGGCCCGTGAGGCCCTTTCCGAACTGAAGCGGATGGGCGATGTGGTAATACTTACCAACAACTCCACCCGTTCCCGCGCCCGCACCGCGGAACTCCTTCAGGCCCTCCGCTTCCCGATCGAGCCCGAAGAGGTGGTGACGAGCTCCTATATCGCCGCCAGGTGGCTCCTGGAACGGGCAGGGCCTTCTCGGGTCTGGATCATCGGGGAAGAGGGGCTTTCGGAAGAGCTTAAGCTCGCCGGTCATACCCTCGTGCCCCCGCAGGAAGCGGAATGGATCGTGGTGGGAATGGATCGGACTTTGACCTATGCGAAGCTCGCCGATGCCCTGCGGGCCCTCCTCTCCGGCGCACGGCTTCTGGCCACCAACCGCGACCGGACCTTTCCCACTCCGGAAGGACTTCTCCCCGGGGCGGGGGCGACGGTGGGTGCCATCGAGGGGATGGGCTTTTCCCCCGAGGCGGTGGTGGGGAAACCTTCCCCTACCGCCTTCGAGATCGCCCTGAGGGTAGCGGGCGCTGCCCCAGAAGAGACCATAATGATCGGGGACCGTTGGGAGACAGATATCCAAGGGGCCAAGCGGACCGGACTTGCCACCGCATTGGTGCTCTCCGGCGTGAGTTCGGCCACGGAGCTATCCCACCTCGACCCTCCCCCCGATCTCGTGGCCGAAGACATTGGACGCTTGGTAAAGCTGCTTACGGAGAGGGCACGGTGAAGCGACCCCCGAACGGGGAGGGCTGGATAAGGAGGTCCGCAGCGCAACGGGGAAGCCTACGGGGATCTAGGGACATGCGGGGCTACAAACCAGCGGAGGGGGCGGGATTCGAACCCGCGGAGGGTTTTTCAACCCTCAAGGGATTTCAAGTCCCTCGCCTTAGTCCGCTCGGCCACCCCTCCGGGGACATATCTTATGGTTTGCGGAGCGCCGTGGCAATCATCCTGTGGGGAAGGACCCCCGCGGAGGTGACCGCGGAACTCCTCGAGGAGTCGCTTTACCAGATCCTTTTCAACCCGCGTAAGTCTGAGCACGCCCGCTGTGCCCAAAGGGAGTTGAAGGAGCATCCTCATTCCTCGCCAGATATTCGGAGGAACCTCTTCCCCCCTGCCTCCACAGCCATGGCAGAGAAGCCCCTCGGCGGGGCACCACGTGAGGCCCTCTTGGGAACCGCACCGGACACAGCCCTCGAGGTGGGGCCCCTGGCCGAGGAGGGAAAGGAACTTGAGCTGGAAGGCGAGGAGGCCCAGTCCGGGATCCAGGCCTCCCTCCAACTCCCGGAGGAAAACCTGTACCAAACGGAGGGCCCTGGGCTCGGGACTCCTCTCGGGGAGAAGTTCCGCAACCATCGCCAGGCCTTCCAAAGCGGCCCGCAACCTCTCCCGATCACCCCGCAACCCGGGAAAGAGACGCAGCAGCGAGCCCTCTTTCAGCAGGTAGGGCCCTTCCCGCACGTAGTAGATGAACTCCACGGTGTTGGTGGGTTCGAATATAGCGCCGTAGGGGGATTCCATCCGCCGCGCCCGCTTCACCAACAAGGGTATCTTCCCTTCCTTCTCCGAGAGGATTAAGGCCAGCCTGTCGGTTTCCTGAACGTCCCGGGTCACGAGCACGATTCCCCGGGTACGGCGGAGCTTCGCCATCTCAGTCCGGAGCCCCCTGGACGATCTGGACCCCCCGGGAGGCACCGATCCTTGTGGCCCCGGCTTCGATCATCCGAACCGCGGTTTCGTAATCGCGGATTCCGCCAGCGGCCTTGACCCCCATCCCTTCTCCCACGGTGCGCCGCAAAAGGGCAACGTCCTCCACCGTGGCCCCCCCGGGGCCGAAGCCGGTGGAGGTCTTGACGAAGTCCGCCCCCGCGGCCTTGGCCAGGATCGCTCCCGCTACCTTCTCCTCATCGGAAAGCAAGGCACATTCCAAAATAACCTTCAGCACCACCTTATAGGGGGCCTTGTCGATCTCCTCCCGGACGGTACGGATATCCCGCAGTACCTCCGCGTAATTCCCCGCCTTCAGCGCGGCCACGTTGATCACCATGTCCACCTCGCTGGCCCCACAATCCACGGCCGTCTTGGCCTCGAATCCCTTCACCTCGGGCACGTGTTGGCCATGGGGAAAACCTACCACAGTGCATATCTTGACTTCCGTATCCCGCAAGAGTTCCCGGGCTAGCTTCACATAGGTGGGAGGAATACACACCGCGTAAAAGCCGTAAAGCTTCGCCTCGTTACAAACTCGTTCCACGTCCTCCGAGGTTGTGGCGGGGCCAAGGACGGTGTGGTCGATGTAACGCGCGATCTCCCTTTTCCGCACTTTCCTCACCTCCTTAAAACGAGCCTCACGACCTCCAACGCTTCCCGACGCAGCCTCTCTTCGTCCACCTCCACCCCCAGCCCCGCGCCCTGAGGAACGGGGATGGTGCCCCTGGGGGTGAGCTTGAAGGGGGGATAAGCGATGTCGGCCTTGAAATAGCGATCGGTGGCGGAGATATCGTTGGGGAGCACAAAGTTCGGGAGGGTGGCCAGGGCCACGTTCAAGGCTCGCCCCACCCCGGTCTCCAGCATCCCCCCGCACCAAACCGGGATCCCCCGCTCCTGGGCAAGATCATGGATCTCCATCGCTGCCGTGAGGCCCCCTACCCGACCTTGCTTGATATTGATCACCGCGCACGCCCCCAGTTCCAGGGCCTCCCGCGCCCGATACGGGGAGCCGATGGACTCATCGAGGCAAACCCTGGTGGAGATCTCCCGGGCCAAGCGGGCGTGTTCCAGGAGGTCCTCGTAGTGGAACGGCTGTTCCAAGAGCAAGAGGTCGAAGCGGTCGAATTCCTTGAGGGCTGGGTCCCCCGGGCGGTAGGCGCAGTTGGCGTCCACTTGGAGTCTTATCTCCGGAAACTCCCCCCGCACGGCCTCGAGGACCGCGATGTCCCAACCCGGTTTTACCTTGAGCTTCACCCGCGGATAGCCCTGCTCCACGAACCCCCGCACGCGCTCCAGCAGTTCGGGTATGGAGGGCTGGATACCGATGCTGACGCCGGATGTGACCTCCTCCCGCACGCCCCCGATCTCCCGCCAGAGGGGCACATCCTTTATCCGGCAGTAAAGGTCCCACAAGGCTGCCTCCACCGTTGCCTTGGCCATGGGATGCCCTCTAATGGGGGAGACGAGGGCGGGAAAATCCCGGGGCGTCTCCAAGCGGCCTTCCCTTAGGAGGGGAGCGATGAAATCCCGGATCACGTGGAGCGCGGTGTCCACCGTCTCATAGGAATACCAAGGACCGGAGGAAGCCACGCATTCGCCCCATCCCACCGCTTCCTCGCCGATGACTTTTACCAACAGGACCTTTCTTTTCCGCTCCTCCCCGAAACTCGTCCTGAACGGGTGTTTCAGGACAAGCTCTACCACGAAAAGCTCCAACGCCTCGAGGGAAATCATGGGGAAGAAAGCACCTCCTCAAGTGCCTTTCGTTCCAAAAGAAGAAAGCTCTTTTTTCCATCGCGAACGAGGCCTGTGCCCAAATAACTCCGGCCCATGTAGTGGGAGAGGGCCTCCCGGGCCGCGAGCCGCCACCTCAAAGCGAGCTCCATCGATTCCCGGCGCAGCGCTTGGAAATCGGGGGGAATCTCGACGAGCAACCGCTCTTCCTCCAAGCCCAACTCCACCGGCCCCGGTTCCTCGCCCTCGGCCCGGAGGACGCACGGAAGCTCCCGTACCAAGCCCTTGGGGAACCCTCGGAACCCCTGGGCTATCCGCCGCTCCACCCGAGGGGATTTGAGGTGCCATTCGCACGAGAACCGATCGGTGGGAAGCCCCCTGTTTCTCTCGTCTCTAAGCGATCCGTAGTAGTTCACATGGTAGCGGGTGGCAACACATCCCAATTTGTTCAGGTTGAAGTGAGCATTGCGCGACTCGAGGGGGTCGAAGGTCCAGGTGATGAGCTCCACCCCCTGGCGCAGCACGTATTCCCTTTGCGTCAGCTTGAGCCTGTATCCTAGGCCTTTGTCCCGCCACCCGTCCTTCACCGCCGCCATGAGGGAACAGTGCTTGGGGGTGCCGTCCTCGGTGCGGCAGAAGAAGGAGAGGGCAAAACCTATCATCTCCCTTTCTTCCGTGAAGGCCCCCAGAAGAAGCCCTCCGCCCTTTACCACCGTGAGGAGGACGTGGTCCGGGACCACCGCGATGTCATCGAACCCCCAGATCTCCTTCTGGAGTCGCTCACATTCGTGAAAGCCCTCCAGATCCTCCACCGGTTCGATGACGATCCTCGCCTCCATGTCCCTTCAGCTTAACGATCCGCGGACTTCCTCTCCAACACGAGGAAGGCGCGGTCGCCCTGGCGGTAAAGGCCCGCCAGGGCATAGCCTCTGTCGAAGTATGCCTCCAGTGCCTCCCACGCCCCTCGCCAAGGCTTGGCCAAAGAAGTGGGGAGGGAAGCCATCCCCCGGCCCGGGATCTCGAGGACAAGGTGGGGCGCGGTCAGATGGAGGTTCCAAGAGGCGGGCTCCCGCAGCCCCCCGGGGGCGGGACGGGTGGTGTTCACGGGGAAGAAGCCCTTCAAGGCGGCCGTCTTCCACGCCTTCGGCAGGGGTCCCTTTCCCACCGGAAGGGAGGCCAAGGCCCGCAGATATCGGATCTCACCGCTGCGGTCACGGCGAAGCTCGTACCTTCGGGCTTCAGCCCCCAATACCTCCAGGAAAAGCTCAGCCCAACGGGGTTCCAGCGGGTCGAAAGGCCAAAGGATCTCGGTGGCATTTTTGTTTTGTGCTTGGCTAAAGATCTCGGCCACAATGGCCCCGAACACTTCCTCGGGCTGAGCGAGATCGCGCCGCACTCCGTAAAGGACCGCGCGTAAAGCCGTCCCCTGCGACAACGCCAGCACCAACCCCAACGGTTCGCGAGCCATCCCCAAACCATCGAAGCAAACCCTCAACACGGCCCCGGCCTGCGCCAGCTCCCATAGATGCCAAGCCGGTACCACCGCCGGAACCGGGGGATCGAGGACCTCCTGAAGCTTCTCACAAGCGGAGAACTCTTCGAAGGAACGGGGAGCCTCTACGGGGAACCCGTCACTCATTGGCATAGAGGAACCGGGAGATCATGGAATCGTCCTCGATCCAGTTCTTCTTCACCTTCACCTGAAGGGCGAGGTAGACCTGCTTGCCCAGCAAGGCCTCGATCTCGAGCCGAGCCGCCCTCCCGATCTCCTTGAGCTTTTGTCCTTTCCGTCCGATCACGATGGCCTTCTGGGAATCTTTGGCCACGTATATGGTGGCGTAGATCTCGATGAGGGGTTTATCTTCCCGCTCCCTTATCTCTTCCACCACCACCGCGGTGGAGTAGGGGATCTCCTGATAGGTGAAGTGATAGATCTTTTCGCGGATGAGTTCGGCGATGATGAACTCCAAGGGTTTATCGGTGGGCATCCCCTCCGGGAAGAGGGGCTCCCCCTCGGGGAGGTACCGGATGATCACCTGTAGGGCTCGATCCAGGTTCTTCCCCCGGGAACAGGAGATGGGAACGATCTCCTGGAATATCCCCAGGGAGTCGTAGGCAAGAAGGGTCTCGGGGAGCTGGTTTCCCTTCGCGAGGTCGATCTTGTTCACGAGGAGGATCTTGGGGCAGGGGAGCTCCTTTATGCGGGGCATCACCTGCTCATCGAAGGGATCGATTCCACCCGAGGGCTCGGTCATGTATACCAACTCGTCGATCCCTGCCAACGCCCGCATGGCCTCCTTGACCAGGGCCTCGGAGAGCTTGTTCACCGGTTTGTGGAGCCCGGGGGTATCCACGAACACGATCTGGGCCGAATCGGTGGTGAGCACACAGCGAATGCGGTTACGGGTGGTCTGGGGCTTGTCGGACACGATCACCATCTTCCTCCCGATCAGGGAGTTTATGAACGTGGATTTTCCCACGTTGGTCTTCCCCACTACCGCCACGATCCCCGACTTAAAGCCCATGGCCTATCTCGCCTTTGCGCACCAACTGTGTTACCGCATCGATCGCGTCGCCCAAATACCGGTCCTCCCCGGGCGGGGGAACGAGCTCACACAGCTTCTTGTAGCCGGAGCGCGTGCCCGGGGATAGCTTCCCCGCCCCCGCGAGTTCCAGGGCCCAACGGGCACACACAAGCTCCAGGGCCACGACGCGGACCGTGTTCTCCGCGATCCGCCACAGCTTCCACGCCGAGGTGGCCCCGAAGGAGTTATGATCCTCCTTTCCCGCGGAAGTGGGGATGGAATCCACGGCGGCAGGGTGGGCGAGGACCTTGTTTTCACCCACCAAGGCCGCGGCGGTGTATTGCACCAACATCAACCCCGAGTTCTTTCCCCCCTCCTGCGCCAGGAAGGGGGGAAGGCCCCGGTCGGATGCGGAAAGGAGGAGGGCGATCCGCCGCTCGCAGCTCGCCGCGAGCTCACACAACGCCACCGCGAGCCACTCCGCCACGAAGGCCAGGATCTCGCCGTGGAAGTTGCCCCCCGAAAGCACCGTCCCGTCGGGAAAGATCAAGGGATTATCCGTGGCGGAGTTCATCTCCACCCGGATCCTTCCCTCCACAAGCCAGAGGGTCTCCAGTACCGGGCCCAGGATCTGGGGAAGACAACGGAGGGAGTAGGGATCCTGGACGTCTCCGTGGAAAGTGTTCACGAGCTCGCTTTCCTTAAGGAGCTCTCGCAGGACAGCCGCCACCTCCCGTTGGCCTGGATGGGGACGAAGATCGTGGATCCGGGCATCCAGGGGTTCGGTGCGGCCACGCAAGGCTTGGAAGGTAAGGGCGGCGGCCAAGATCCCCGCCCGGAACGCCCGCCAACCCAACACATACCCCAGAAACACCAGGGCCAACATACAAGCGGTGCCGTTGAGGAGCGCGAGCCCTTCCTTCGGTAAAAGCTCCCCCAAGGGCTCTAGCCCCGCCCGCCTCAACGCCTCGGCCCCCGACAGCGTCTGCCCGCGATAGAGGGCCTTCCCTTCCCCCAGAAGCACCAACGCCACGTGGGCCAGGGGTGCAAGATCCCCGGAGGCTCCCACGGAGCCCTGTTCGGGGACGACCGGGTACACCTCCCGGTTTAACATCTCCAAAAGCAGCGTCACTACCTCGGCCCGCACCCCGGAATACCCTTTGAGCAAGGAGTTGGCGCGGAAAAGGAGGATCCCCCGCACCACCTCTTCAGGAAGGGGTTTGCCCACGGCGGTGGCATGGGAGCGAACCAGGTTCCGCTGGAGGGAAAGGAGCTCGTTTTTTTCAATCCTAAGGGTGGAAAGCTTTCCCAAACCCGTGTTCACCCCGTAGATGGGGCGTTCGTCTTCCACCGCCCGCTCGAGCACCCTTTGGGTCCGTCGCAAACCCTCCAGGGCTTGGGGGGAGGCCACGACCCTGAACTTGCGGAAGATGACTTTCTCGGCATCGGTTAGGTCCAGATGGTGTCCATCGGCGGTTACCTCGCCCATTCCACCTCCTTGTCCGAGGTAGCACAGCGATTTTATCCTAGCGTCGGAAAGCTCCGGAAATCGAGCATGTGACCATCAAACCCCTGAGTAAGCGGAGAAGCCCCCGTCGATGGGGATCACCACCCCCGTGACGAAGGAGGCGGCGGGGGACAAGAGCCACACCACGGCCCCGATGAGGTCCTCGGGGGCGCCGAAACGGCCCATGGGGGTGTGGTCGATGATCTTCTTGCCCCGCTCGGTAAGCTCCCCCCGCTCATCGAGAAGCAGGAACCGGTTCTGCTCGGTGAGGAAGAATCCGGGGGCGATGGAGACGACCCGGATCTTCGGGGAATACTCCTGGGCCATGTGGACGGCCAGCCACTGGGTGAAGTTGGCCACCGCCGCCTTGGCCGCGGAGTAGGCGGGGATACGGGTCAGGGGTCGGATCGCGTTCATGGAAGCGATGTTGAGGATCACCCCCTCCTTGCGCTCCGCCATGACCTTCCCGAAGACCTGGGACGCCAAGAAGGTCCCCATGAAGTTGAGGTCGAACACGAACCGCACTGCGTCCTCGGGAAGCTCGAAAAACGGCACCTCCGCCGAGGTGGTGGCCTTGGGGTGGTTTCCACCCGCCCCGTTGATGAGGAAATCCACGCGCCCGAACGCCTTCAGGGTCTCATCCGCCGCCCGCTCGAGGTCCCCCCGATCGAGGACGCTGGCCTTGAGGGCAAGCCCGTCGGATCCCGCCCGCTTCACTCGTTCCAACGTAGCCTCTGCCTTATCCTCCGCGATATCGAGGATCACACAGCGCACGCCTTCGCGGGCCAGGCCTTCGGCGATGGCGGAACACAGCACCCCACCCCCGCCGGTGATCACCGCCACTTTTCCCGAAAGCTCTAACCTCATCCTCTCACCCCCAAAAGCTCCAGGTGCCGCCCCAGGTGCCGCTCCAGGAGAGATATATAGTCGCTTTCATGATCCAAAAGAACGCGTTTCAGTTCATCCCCCAAGGGGCTTTGCAGGACCGACCCGTAGGCCACATGTAGTACCTGACGCGGATCCGGCTCTTCAAGGAGTCGGCGGAGCTCCTCATCGGAGAGGCCCTCGGGGGATGGAAGCGCCGCCGTGTTGGTAGAGAGATGGTAGCTTACCCGATCCTCGGCGAACCTCTCGACGGAGAGGCGGTAGATCTCCCGGAAGAGCTCCGGTGCCCTTTCGGCCACCACCTCTAGGGCAACGAGGTAGCTTGTCCCCGCGGTCTTTATGTGGAACAAACCTTCGGCTTCCTTGGCGAACAGGGGATAAAGGGAGAACTTGTCCGAGCCGGAGTGAAGGCTTATGCGGTATCCCCCCAGAGCTTTGGCCAGGGCCACGTGGGCCTTGAGGTCTCGGCGGAAGACCTCCAGGTCTCCCCGATAATCCACCGCCTTTTCCAAAGCCCCGGAGAACCGCGGCGCAAGGCTTGTAAGCTCCACGTCCCGTCTCTTTAGCTCCTGTACCACGAAGTAGTGCTCCAGAGGGCTGGTGGGTGTTTCCGTTTCGTCCACCGAGAGCTCGAAGTCGAATCCCCCGGGCAGCTCCTGTTTCAGGGCATGGTACATCTCCGCGGCGAACTCCACCGCCCTGAGGTACTTCACCGCAGCGCGCATAAGCTCCGTTTCCGAGAACCAGAGCTTGCCCAAGCCCTCGATCTCGAAGCTTTTGTCCAGATATTCCGATTTGAGCTTGGGGGCGTCCGGAAGGGAAAGGAATCGGCGCCTGAGTATCCGTTCGGAAAGCCTTTCCGCGGCTACTACATGATCGGATGGATCGCACGTGAAGAAGGTGTAACCCCACTTCGCCGCCTCCCGGGCATCTTCCACCGATTTCAGATGGTCGGCATCGGCGGCGAATCCTTCGAGGTAACCCTCCTGGAGTGCTCCGAACGCCGCATCGGCCAGTACTTGGGCGAAGGACCTCCCGGTGCGGGCGTTCTCCCGCACCGACTGCTGGGCGAGGACCGGAAAAGCCCTCGAGCCTCGGGCTGCCCTTATGTGCCCTGGGGTAGCAAGGCCGATCCTATCGCCGAACCCGAAACTTGGGCCGTGGGGAAGCCTTCTGGGCTTGAGTTCGGGAACAAGCTCCATCAGCGCCCGGGCGTTTTCGGGGGTGAGTGGGCATAAAACCCCTCCCTCTTGGAGCTCCCTCCCGGTGAATCCGGGGAGGGAACGGGAGAGGTAAAGGAATTTGGCGTTCCCCACGCGGACGAGGGCGAGCTCCACCTCGCCGGCCCTAAGCCGCGACCCTTCGTAAACAAAGAATCCCTCCGTTCCCGCCAACGTTTCCATCATGATAAACTTACCCCAATGCCCTTTCGCGGGCAAAGATGTCCCTTCGGATCCAGAGAGGGTGTTTTTCTGCCCTTATCCAGGGAGATTACTCGTTGTGGGGAATTCGGAGGGTACTCCCCCCGATGAATTCGCGCACCAGGTGGTCGCCGGGGATCAGGTTATGATCCTGCACCTCCCACATGGTCAGGCCTTCCACTGCCGAAAGGAGCTCGCTCACCCGCTGGTACCGGATCCGTGCGTCCAGGAACGCTTCATAGGGGGCGAGCTCCTCGGGCCTCGGCCAGATCCCATCGGGAACGAAGAAGGGTTTGAGTACAGGAAGGTCAAACGGCATTCCTCCGTTTATCGTGTGGTCCGCGAGCCCCATCAGGGGGATAATGGAAAACAGCTCCCCCGCCCGCACGTAATGCCAGTGAAGCAGAGTTTGAAGGGGGGGATGGTTACGATGTTTGACGTCCCGTAGCATCCGTCTAAGCAGCCTCACGTCGGTGAACTGGGTGAGCCGTCCGGAGGAGCCGTCCCCTTCGTACATCATGTTGCAGGCCTCGATGTAGATCCTGAACATAACCGAGCGGTCTATTCCTTCTGTGAGCGGGGGATAAAACCCATGAAGGCAATCAAGCAGAAGGATCTGATCGCGCTCGAGCTTGACCCTTTTGGTCCCCACATGCTCCCCCACCTTGAAATCATAGATGGGCTTTTCGATGGTTTTTCCTTCAAGCAACATCTTGAGGTGCTTGTTAATAAGCTGGATATCCAGCGCTTCCGGGGTCTCGAAATTGCGGTCGTTGATCCAGTCGGTGGGATGTTCCACAAGAGGCCAGAAATAGTCGTCCAGGTTGAGCATAAGGAACCGCAACCCCTCGCGTTCGAGCCGTTGGGTGAGCTTTACGGTGGTGGTGGTCTTGCCTGAAGAGGAAGGCCCCGAGATCCAAATCATCCGGATCTCATCGCCCCGGTCCATCCGCTCCAGGACCTTTTTCGCGGCCTCGTCTAGGGAACGCTCATAAACCTCGGTGGCTTCCCCTATGAGCCATTTCGCCTTTCCAGAACGGATTACTTCGTTCAAGCCTTCCACGGTGTCACAGCCGTGGGCCTTGTTCCAGGCGAGGATTTCCTCGTGAAAAGGGGTGGGATAACCGTTTCCCACGAATTGTTCCATGGTAATTGCTCCAGACCGCACCCAGTGCTTTCCCCACCGCCAGCATTCATATGCGTCGGCCACGGTCACGAAGCCGTAGCTGCGCAACACGTGGATCACGGTGTCCTGGATCTCTTCAATGGTGGGGGGGAAGTTAGCGATCCAATGCCGTGGATCGCGGTTCAACACGATTACCACTATATCCGAGAGGAACCGGGCGATCTCCTCATCGGTTCCATAAGCATCGAAGAGGGCATCGTTAACCCCTTTTAGGTAATCCAAAGAAAAGCCGCCCACGGAGCGGGCCGCCCGCAGGATGGCGGAATAGATCCTTCCCTGGTCGAAAGGGACCAGGGATCGATCGCGCTTTTGCACCTTCCGAATCCGATTCTGTACGGGCATCGCACCGAATTATATAGATCAAAGCGGATTCCCGTCCAACTTCGGGTGGATAGGAGAAAATGGGTTAGGTTCTTTAGCGAAGGAAGGGTTGGTGGAAATAAAGGGCAGTTGGCACGAAGGGTTACGTTTTTCGGGATGGGGCCATCTAGACGCAGCGTGGCGATGAACACCGATGCCGCAGGAGGAGAAGCCTGGGCACGCCAGCGAAGCGGCGAGCATATTGCACGAGCCTGATTAGCGCCTCGGACTTGCCACCGGCATCCTTTTTGTGACACTACCCTTTGATGGCTGGGGGCAGGGAGGAGGCGCCTCTTTTTGTATTGGCAGCACCTGCCAAGCCACGGACTCTTGAC
>Ga0209410_1000123_pt1 | contig 31969 bp, 28 predicted proteins | sample Mar14436cmmetaG_FD_184135 | JGI IMG/M metagenome (GOLD analysis project Ga0209410, IMG submission 184135) | Marine hydrothermal vent microbial communities from Guaymas Basin, Gulf of California to study Microbial Dark Matter (Phase II) - Marker... ... | reverse complement strand
TGAAGGGAAAGAGCATAACCATGCCTTGCGCTGCCTTGCTAGACAATTGATAAAAGTTATTTTTAAGATGTTAAAAGAAGATCGAGACTATATCTTAAAGGAGGAAATGGAGAAGGCTGCTTAAAAAATATTTCCATTTTTTACTTGACTTTTTAAATGGAAAGTTCAAACCTACAAAATACAGTTAAGAAAATAGAAAACGGAAAACAGAAATTCCCAGTTCCAACGTGTTAACGCGCATAAAGAAGGAAAAGAAGGAAAGGGAAACGGGAAACAGAAAATAGAAATTCCCAATTCCCAGTTCCTAATTCCCAATTCTAACGTCCCAACTTCTAACGTGCAAACGTGTAAACGTGCTAACGTTCCAATTTGACAGAAGGCGATTTTGCATTTTTCAATTTGCACTCTGCATTCTGCATTGAGCCATCCTGCCTGTCGGCAGACAGGTGCGCTTAACATTTGGATCTCCGTTAAAATTACTTTGACGAAGTCCTAGGTTGACACATAATGTATCTTCTGATACAAAAAATTCCAATGAAAGTGCCTGTAGCATATATTCCTAAGTGCCCTTTTTGCGGTGAACCTATTGAGCCTCCTAAAGAGGTGCCTTCTGCCAGAATCCTTGAATTTCCAAGGAATGTCTGCAAAAACTGTGGTGCGGTGTATGTTTATGATGCTACCGGACACAATCTTGGGGCTGCTTATGTTGAAGCCTTGGTCTTTGCCTGTGATGATGACTGGGATTTGGCATGGCAACTTTTACCAGAAGAGGATTATTTGGAAGGACGGATTGAACACTATGATGGAGTTACACATAAGGTTATTCAAGGTAATTTTTATCAAGAAAGATACATCAGAGGAGTGCTACTTTTCATAAAGTTACAGGAAGATATTCAGGAAGTGACTAATGAAGGGGTGAAGAAAAAGATAAGTTCACTTACCTATTCCTCAACTCCTAAACGTTCTCCCCGTTTTTCTAAAAAATTAGTGGAAGAGTTGGTAAAGGAAAACAATTTAGAAGAATTAGTTAATTTAGCTAAGGAAGATACAAGGGTGGTTACTGCCTTACAAAGGCTTCTTTATAGTGGGGATGAGCAGTTAAGGTGGCGAGCCATTAAGGCCTTGGGAGAGGTAAGTAAGGTTATAGTAAAGTTTAAGCCTAGTATAGTTACTAAATTTTTGCGCAATATCATCTATGCCCGTTCTGATTCGGCTGCTTCTAGTTGGGGGGCTATAGGGGCTACTGCCGAAATCATTAGTAACAACCCTGAAATATATAAAAATTTTATTCCCCCTTTTGTTTCTTTTTTAATAGATCAAGATTCTCGGAAAGAAGTATTGTGGGGCATTGGAAGAGTAGCTGAACGCGGGAGGCCTGATTTGGTCAAAAAAATTATCCCTGCGCTTTATAAACTAGTAACAGATGAAGACCCTAGCATCCGAGGGCATGCTGCGTGGTGTTTAGGGATATTTAAAGAAAAACCAGCCAAGCCTTTATTAGAAGATTTATTAGAAGATCAACATGTTATTCAAATCTTCATAGATGGAGACTTAAAGAAAAAGACTATAAGTGAGCTGGCGAGAAGAGCCATCCATCAAATAAAAGATGCATGAGCCTGCCATAGAGTATAATGTGGCTTCTCCTTATGGAAATCTCCCTGTTAATGAAGAAGATTTACATCTACCTTTAGAGGGGGATAAGGCGAGGACACCCTATAAAAGATATTTTGGAGCTATCAAGGCCTTTATTTCTAAAGATCATTATAAGTTTATCCTTAAGGTGCTTAAAGAACAATTAAGTCATTCTATAACTTTAGAGGAAATAGAAAAAATTATTATTAAGGCTCAAAAACACGGGGCGTTTTACCACCCTGCTAGTATAGAAATATTAATTAATAATAAGGCTATTAATTTGGGTGTTAATGTAGCTACAGAAAAAGATAAAATCCAGTGGTTAGAAAAGGAATTTTTTCTCCTAAAAAATTTTGAAAAAAACTTTAAAGATTTTTCTTACCTGCCGAAAGTATTCGGGGCAGACTATGTAGATAATATGTTTATTACTCTTATAGAATGGTTTGATGACTATCACGAGTTTCACCTTTCTTTAGATGAAAAAAAACAGTCTAAAATAATCCTTTGGGATTTTAAAAATGGTTACCGCTACCTCACAAAAGTCCAAACATTTGCATTATACAGAGAAATCGCAAAAATCCTCACTCTTTATTATGATATCAAAACCTTTAGACAAATTTACCCTTGGCATCATGCTGCTGGAGATTTTGTGGCTCAGATAAAAGACAATAAAATAGCAGTTAAACTTACCACCATTAGAGGGTATGAACCTATTATTGGCTTTGTTAAAACTGATAATATAAACCCTATTTTTGCCCTTATTCAGTTTTTTTTAATGCTTAGTTTAAAAATGCGACTAGATAAATTTGATGGTATGGGGAAAATAGGATGGTTAGAAGATTTTTGTGTTAAGGCTACCATAGAAGGTTTTTTTGAGGCACTTAAAATGAAAGAAAAAGAAATGTTTCAAATATGTGAAGTTTCCTGTGATGAATTTTTAGAGCTATTAAAGTCTTTTACTAAAAAAGAAATAGAATCTCTCTTTGCCCCTCTTTTAGACTGGTATCAGCAGGAAAAAGATTTCCCTGTCATTATGGATAATATTAAAGGACATATTAGTTCCTTATGCTCTCTCATTCATAGTAATGAGTGAGAAAACATCCTGAAATTAGCATTGAGGACAACAAAGGAAATTTTTAAAAGTTTTTAAGACAAATTGCCCGAAGAAAAATCCACCTTACTCAAGAATTCCCTTTATAAGATTATTGAACGGTAATTTTAAGGCCCTGGGAACAAATAGCATAAGTGAACATTTCTCAGGATGAGCAGAACCTGCCCAATTTAATAACCTTTCTGAAAGATTACAGAGTTGATGATAAATTTCGTCTAGCTTGACTGTAGGATAAGTAACCCCTTTTTGAAAACCAGAAGAACCACAGGCATAGACCTTTTCTTTTAAGGCCAGAGGAACACCATAAAGGCGACAGATAATGGGTCTTTTTACATAGAAATCACATTCTTCTTTGTCATTTAGGAATGGACATCTTATTCGCTGTTTTCCCATGCCAAAAACCTTCATTTTAGGGTCATCATCAAATACATGCAAACGGTCTTTAGCATGCAATATATCTGTTTCTGTCTTTTCCATCCTTCTAAAAATTTCTCTTCTCTGCCTTCTTTCTAAACGATTGAAATAGAAATTTATATAAGCTGCTTCAATAATAAATAAACCAAAAGGGGCATAACAACAATCGCAGCAATGAATATGACATCGCACACAAGAAGGATATTCCTGAGCAATCTTTTGAAAGAGGATGTCTGCCTTTTTTACTAGTGTTTCGTATTCTCCAAAAAAATCAAACAATTCCATTTCTGTTACCTATTTTTTACGATATGGTTCTAGTTGTTTTAAAAATTCCGGATGTACTTCAAACCCTAGAGTAAGTGCCTTATCACAATGTTCAATGGCCTTTTGGTAATCTCCTTTTAAATAATAAACATAGGCCAAATTGTTATGTCCTAAGGAAAAATGAGGAGCTATTTTTAGCATTTTCTTATTCATCTCAATACTTTTTTCTAAATCTCCTTTCTGAAGATAAGCATTGGCTAGATTACACATGGCTTGGACAATACGAGGATTCAATTCTAAGGCCTTTTCTAAGACCTCTATAGCCTCATCTGTTTTTCCCATCTGTAGATAAGCAAATCCCATATTAGCATAACCCCTGGCATATCTGGGTTCTATCTCCACCGCCCTTTGGTTAGCCTTAACTACTTTCTCTAGGTCTCCTTTTTTAAAATATATATACCCCAAATTCACAAAGGCTTCAAACATCCGGCTGCCATCTACAATGGATTGTTCAAAGGCAATCCGTGCCTCATCTAGCTTACCCTCTTGCAAGAGGGCTATACCTAAATTATACTGTGCACTAGCACACTCGGGATTTTCTTCAAGCATTTGTTTTTGTTCAGAAACAAAAGTTTCAATGTCTTTTGGTTCTTTCATAAATATCACCTCCGAAGTTGCTTTTTAACATACACTATATAAGAGGTCAAGAAAGGCTTCCAACTATTTTTCCTTTGTTCCATTTAAAGGTATATGGCAAATATAAACCTATTTTTGCCGTTAATTTGTTTTTGACTTTAGTAATTATTGACAAATTTAAAATTTTTTATATTATGGTCAATGGTAACCTATGGCCACAATTTTATGGAGGATTTTGTTACATGTTTCAAGAAACTAGTTCTGATGCAGAGAGAAAGATATTATCTATCCTCAAGGTTTTGAGTGAGTCTTCTAAACCGCTGGGCTCAATTACTATTGCGCGAGAGCTTAAGCGACATGGAATTTCTTTGAGCGAGAGGGCAGTCAGGTATTACCTAAGAATTACGGATGAAAGAGGTTATACTCAATTCCTGGGTCGCAATGGCAGAATGCTCACTTCAAAGGGGCTTGAAGAACTCAAACTAGCACTAGCGCCAGAACAAGTGGGTTTTATTTTAGATAAACTGGAACTCTTAGCATTTCAAACTACCTTTGACCCTCAAAAAAGGAGGGGAGAACTTCCTATAAATACCTCACTTGTTGACCAGGAAAGATTCAAAGAGGCATTACTGGTGATGAAAGATGTATTTAAGGCCGGAATCTGTATTAGTGAATTAGTTGCAGTGGCCTCTGAGGGAGAAAAGCTTGGTTCGGTAGTTATCCCAAAAGGGAAAATTGGACTAGCCACAGTTTGTAGTGTGGTTATAAATGGAGTATTGCTTAAGTCAGGCATTCCTATAGACTCTAAGTTTGGAGGGGTGCTTGAAATAAAAAATTCAAAACCCAAGCGATTTGTGGCTATAATCAATTATGATGGCACATCCCTTGATCCATCAGAACAATACATTCGGGCAAGAATGACCAGTGTTAGAAAAGTAGTGAAAACTGGAAATGGGAAAATACTAGCCAATTTCCGTGAGATACCAGCTCCATCCAGAACAATGGTTGAGGAAAAGATAGCCATGCTTAAGGAGGTAGGTATCAATGGGGTTTATGTCTTAGGGAATACTAGTGAGGCAATTTGTCAAATTCCTGTCCGTTTAAATCGAGTGGGTATGGTGTTACTCGGAGGATTAAACCCAGTGGCAGCGGCTGTTGAGGCGGGAATTATGGTTGAAAACATAGCTGAAAGCGGAATGCTTGATTTTGAAAAACTAGTTAGTTTTTGGGAAGTTTTGAATAAATATACCAATGATTGATAAAAAAATATGTTGTTTGTAAGGAGATAATTTTGTCTTTATCTACCCTAAAGTTGGATGCAAATTTTAAATACAGTGTATCCCAAAGGCCTGGTGGGGAACACCTTACTTATTGTTTTGCCTGTGGGACATGCACCGGTAGTTGTCCTACCCATCGGTTAATCCCAGCGCTCAATCCACAAAAAATCATTCATATGATTTTGCTTGGCTTCAAGAAAAGTGTTCTTTCTGCAACTGCTATCTGGGATTGTTCTTTATGCCATACCTGTGATGTAGTTTGTCCTCAGGATGTCAGATTCAGCAAAATAATACTTGTCTTGCGCCAAATGGCCTATGAAGAAAGATATGTAGATCAGGGTTCCCTTATAAATATGGGTAGGCTTGCTATGGTCTATGAAAAGTTTTGTTCAGGTTGTTTAGTTTGTGTGCGTGCCTGTCCTTTTGGTGCAATATTTATTAATAAAAAGGAATTCCCCCAAATAGAACCAGTAAAATGTAGGGCTTGTGGAATATGTAGAACTGAATGTCCAGCCAAGGCGATTAAATTAAAGGAGGAGTTATATTGGTAGTCTGCTTTTATTGTTATCACTGTGGATTGGAGGAAAGGGATTTAATAAAGACTATTCCCTCAGGAGATATAAAAACAAATAGAGTAGCTTGCACAGGGAAAATAGATAGTCTCATGCTTTTGCATGCCTTGGAAGAAGGGGCAGAGCAAATTTTTGTCTTTGGATGCCCTGAAGAAGAATGTCATAATGTGACTGGAAGTAAAAAAGCAAGGAGCAGGATTGAATACCTAAAAAAGATATTAATGGAGTTGGGAATGAGAGAAGATAGTGTGAAATTTGTAGCTGTGCCTAGGGTCATTAGTCCTAAGAGATACAAAATTTATCATGTATCGTGAATAGGGGGTTTTGATGATTATAGCCCAAAGGAAATCCATTAAAGAGATTTTAGAAATGCTAGAGGGTTATAAAAAAATCCTCATCTTAGGCTGTAGGGCATGTGTAACAGTGTGTTGTGCTGGTGGACAAAAAGAAGTGGAAGTAATGGGTTCTATCATCAGGATAGACCGTAAGAAGAGAAATAAAGCAGTAGAGACGATAGAGAGGGTTATCGATAGACAGTGTGATGCTATTTATTTTTCCATGGTTGACAATCTCATTCAAGAAAGTGAGGTGGTGCTCTCTTTAGCCTGTGGAGTAGGTGTAAATATGTTAGCTGAGACTTATCCTAAAAAATTAATACTACCAGCATTAAACACGGGCTTTATGGGTATTACAGAAGAGCAAGGGGTTTGGTCAGAACGGTGTATTGGCTGTGGAGATTGCATATTAGGCAAGACTGCTGGTTTGTGTCCTTTGGCCAGATGTCCAAAGGGACTCCTTAATGGACCCTGTTTAGGGTCTAATAATGGTAAATGTGAGGTATTTCCAGAGAATGATTGTGTGTGGTATTTGATTTACAAACGGCTTAAAGGGTTGAATCAATTGGATAAATTAAAAGCAATCATTCCACCTAAGGATTGGGCCAAAGGACAGCCGCCCAGAAAGATTATCAGAGAGGATATAAGGTTATGAAAACCGCATTATCTAAAGGTCAATTTGTGGTTACCGCTGAGTTTTATCCTCCTAAGGAAGCAAACAAAAATGAGGTGGAAAAAAGGGCATTAGTCTTAAAGGATGTGGTGGAGGCAGTGGTAGTGCGAGATAATCCTTTAGCTGAAGTACATATGAGTCCTCTGGCTACCACAACCATCCTTTTGAATAAGGGGTTAAAACCAATCATGCACATAGGTATAAGGGATAAAAATAGGCTTGCTATTCAGAGTGATATATTAGGTGCTGTTACCTTAGGGGTGAAGGCATTTTTTTGCTTGGAGGACTGTCATCAAAGGGTAGGAGATAATCCAGGAGCCAAAGGTGTGTTTGATCTGGATTGTGTTCAACTTATTTCCATAATGAAAAAAATTGAACATAGTCTTGTAGGAACAAGGATTAATCCTTTTGCCCATCCATTAGAACTTCATCTAGTAAATCTTTCTAAAAAAATTAATGCAGGGGTGGATTTCATACAAACAATGCCTGTATTTGACTTGGAGCGGTTTAAAGAATTTATTTCCCTCATCAAAGGAGAAAACCTCTATTTACTGGCAGGGGTAAGGCCTATAAAATCATGGCAAGCCCTCCAATCTATGTCTCAAATGGTTATTCCAGAAAACATCGTTCAAAGGATAAAGAATACCCCTGAAAATAAACAAGCAGAGGAAGGGATAAAAATCTGTGTTGAGATTATAAAGGCTTTAAAACAAATAAAAGGGGTGAATGGCATCCATATCTTTGCCCATGATTGGGAAGAAGCCGTTCCTATTTTGGTTCGTCAGGCAAATTTAAAATGAAAAAGCTGGTCATCTTTTTTTGTCAAAATTTGAGTTATAAAAAGGAGAAAATATTTAAAGTGTTGGACTTTCCTAGTGAAATTTCTATTAGGTTAATTCCTATTCCCTGTAGTGCAGAAATATCTGTGGGTCTTCTTTTAAAGATATTGGAAACAGACCTAGATGCAATATTTATCTTAACTTGTCCTGAAACTTCCTGCCAATCAGGAGAAGGAAGCATTAGAGCCAAAAAGAGAGTGGAATATACCCAGGAAATTTTGGAGGAATTGGGTTTAGGTAAAGATAGATTGGTTATGTTTGAGGTTGATGACTTGGAAAATCTACAACAAATAGGAAGGAATATTAAGAAAAAATGCCTAAGTATCACATAAATGTAAAACCAGCTCCTCCTAGGTTTCTTCCTCCAGGCAAATATGTCTTAATCGATAGAGAAGAGGGATGTCTAGGCTGCAAATATTGTGTGAAAAAGTTATGTCCTTATGGTGTTTATAATAAAAGGGAATTTGATTCCATTCAATTAAGAGATACTATAGATTATTATTGTCGTAATTGTCTTTATTGTGTTGAAGCTTGCCCAGGTGGAACTATTACCTTAATGGTTAACCCTACCTATTTGGAAATAGGTGATAGTTACTGGAAGCCTGAAATTATTACCAAGATTTGGCGCCAAGCAGAGACAGGGATGATTTCGGTCTCAGGGGCAGGTTATAGGGGCCCATTTGCCGGTTCGGGTTTTGATGATATGTGGACAGATATGTCAGAAATTGTTAGACCTACTCGGGATGGTATTCATGGGCGAGAATACATCAGCACTGATATTGAGATTGGGAGAAAACTGTCCTATTTAGCCTTTGATGCCCAGGGGAAGTTGCCCTCATCTACCCCACCTCTGATAGAAATTCCTATTCCTATGCTTTTTTCTTTACCCGGATGGGGAAAGTGGGGGAAACCAGTATTACTTTCTATGGCTAAGGCAGCCAAGACACTGAATACCTTATTTATTATACCCCTGGCACAATTTACAAAAGAACTTCATCCCTATATAGACAATCTTGGCATCTATATAGATTCATTAGAAGAGCTCTCTGCTTTACCAAAGGATGTGAAGATTATTGAAATACCATACAATTTGAGCCAAAATTTTCAAGCCATAAAAACTTCCCATCCTCAAACTATTGTTATGATAAAAATACCTCTATCTCCAGAGGCAAAACAAAGGAGTCTTACCTTAACTAAAAATGGTGCGGAAGTCTTCCATTTTTCCGCCGATGACCATGGTTTGGAATTTGCTGAAAAACCACGATTTATAAAAGATATAATTAAAGACATCCATCTTAGTCTGGTAGATGAAGGAACTAGGGATGAGGTTACTGTCCTGGTGAGTGGAGGGATTGCTATGGCAGAACATGTAGCCAAGACTACTATCTGTGGAGCAGATGGAGTAATTTTAGACCAGGTGCTTATGGTAGCTCTGGAATGCCGATTATGTAAAGACTGTTTGCAGGGGATACCCTGTCCTATAGATATAGAAAACATAGAGCCTGATTGGGGGGCACAACGTTTGATAAATCTTATGAATGCTTGGCGAGACCAATTATTAGAAGTGCTTGGGGCCATGGGGATGCGGGACGTGCGGAGGCTCAGGGGAGAGATGGGAAGGGCTATTTTTTATAAAGATGTTTTAAATGAAGCATTTGCTTCTATTAAAAGGAAATAAAAAATGGGAAGCTGGCCACAGGAAGTAAAGGGAACCACATCACGCTTTAAACGACCATTAGGTAAATATAAAATTATAAAAAGGGCGAACTGTAATAATTGTGGTTTATGTGTGAAGCTTTGTCCTTGCGGGGTGTATAAGTTTATAGGTAAAAAAGTAATGCCTCTCCGAGAATATCGGTGTATAGGCTTTAGTTGTGAAGGAAGTGAGCATTATTGTGTAGCCCAGTGTCCTGAGAAGGCATTAATGGTAATTAAAAATCCTACTATTGAGGCCTTAGGTGATTATCGGTGGACATCCGATTTAATATTAAGCACTTGGTATCAGGCAGAGACAGGAAACCCACCTGATTATATGGAATACAAAATAGGAAATTCTGGAGGTGGTTTTGACCGTCTGAGATTTAGCTTTGAATTTGAAAATCAAAATTTTTCTTTAAAAGAAGATGTTTCTACTACTATAGACCTTAATCGTAGAAATGATGGACGTCCTCAAGTAACCATCAGTGTGCCTTGGTATGGAGGAGGCATGTCTTTTGGGTCTGTAAGTCTCACTACTATGTTGGCTCGAGCCAAGGCATGTATGGAGTGGAATACCTTTACTTGCACTGGAGAAGGAGGTTATCCCGAAGCGCTCATTCCTTATAAAGACCATGTCATTACTCAAGTAGCTACGGGTTTATTTGGGGTGAGAGAAGAAACCATTAAACGGGCAAGGATAGTTGAATTTAAATATGCCCAAGGGGCAAAGCCCGGACTGGGTGGACATCTTTTAGGTGATAAAGTAACGCCAGATGTAGCGAGGATGCGAGAGTCTGTGCCAGGTATATCCCTATTTTCTCCCTTTCCATTTCATAGCGTTTATTCGGTAGAAGACCATAAAAAGCATGTAGATTGGATTAAAGAGATAAATCCCAAGGCCTTGATTTCTGTTAAGGTCTCTACCCCTGTAGATGTAGACATGGTGGCCATAGGTAGTTACTATGCTGGAGCACATATTATACATTTAGATGGCAGTTATGGAGGCACGGGGGCAGCTCCAGATATTGCCAAAAAAAATATTGCCATGCCTATTGAACTGGCTATTCCCAAAGTGCACCGTTTCCTTTTGGAAGAAGGGGTAAGGGATGAGATGGTAATTATTGCCAGTGGTGGTATTAGGACTGCCTATGATATGGCTAAGGCTATTGCCTTAGGAGCAGATGGGGTAGTGATAGGCACTGCTGAACTAGTAGCCTTGGAATGCACTAGGTGTGGTAATTGTGAAAGGGGTAGGGGTTGTCCTAGAGGAATAGCTACTACAGACATGGAATTGTCCAGTATGGTAGAACTTGAATGGGCCACCCAACGCATTAGTAACCTATTTCACAGTTGGTATTTGCAACTAATAGATATCTTAAAACGTTTGGGTATGCATAGCATTACTGAATTGGTAGGTAAGACAGACTGTCTTTTTTATATAGATAAATGGAGTGAGAATGGATAAAGCTATAAAACAAATCATCAAATCCAGAAATAAGCTTCCTCCTTCACCTTACTCTTATAAATCAAAGTTTGAGCAAGAAGGGGGCTGTGGAGTTACTGGTTTTGCCTGCAATATTCCTGTAAGTGGTAGACATATTTTTGAACCTTCTATTCAAATGCACAATAGAGGAAATGGAAAGGGTGGAGGTATTGCGGCTGTAGGTCTTAAGGCTGAAGACCTTGGAGTAAACCAAGAAATTTTAGAAAATGATTATCTTTACCAAATTGCCCTTCTAAAAAATGAGGTGCAAAAACAACTGGAAGAGGAGTTTATCAAGCCCTTATTTAAAATAGATAATGCTGAAAGGGTAAAAACAGTAGACGATTATCGGGATATTCCTGGACTTGTAGTAAAACCCCCAGATGTAGTTCGCTATTTTGTGCGAGTAAGGCCAGAAATACTGAAAAATTTTCTAGAAAAAAATAGCCTTCAAGACCTAGACTTAAGAAGGGCAGAAGATGAGTTTGTCTATCAAACCACTTATAGAATCAATAATAAATTTTATTCCTCTTTGGATAAAAAAAAGGCCTTTGTTCTTTCCCATGGAAGGAACATGCTCATCTTTAAAATAGTAGGCTATGCCGAACAAGTAGTGCAATATTACCAACTTGAAGATTTAAAGGCCCATGTGTGGATTGCGCATCAACGCTATCCTACCAAAGGAAAAGTCTGGCATCCTGCTGGTGCCCATCCCTTTGTGGGCATGGATGAGGCACTGGTTCATAATGGTGACTTTGCCAATTATTATGCAGTAACACAATATTTAAAACAGCGAAATATATTCCCATTATTTCTTACCGATACCGAAGTTTCCGTGTTATTGTTTGATTTGCTAAATCGGGTCTATGGTTATCCTCTGGAGTATATCATTGAGGCTATGGCTCCTACTACAGAATTGGATTTTGCATTATTGCCTCCGGAAAAACAAAAAATCTACTCCGCTATTCATGCTTGCCATATCCATGGTTCACCAGATGGTCCTTGGTTTTTTATTATTGCTAGAAACGAGCCTTATAAGAATTATTTTCAACTTATTGGCATTACCGATACCGCCATGCTTAGACCCCAAGTCTTTGCCCTTTATGAGGGAGAGGTGCAAATAGGGCTTATTTGTTCTGAGAAACAGGCCATTGATGCTACCTTAAGGAGTTTATCCAAAGAAGATAAACGTTTTTGTCCGGTGGCTGATCAATACTGGAATGCCCGAGGAGGTAGTCATACCGACGGAGGTGCCTTTATCTTTACCGTAAAGCCCAAAAAAGATGACCCTTCACAAAAAGTCATTATTTGCACAGATAAATTTGGCAGGGTGGTTTCAATCCCCAAAAAAGAAATACCACCTAAGGGCATTTCCTTAACCACATCTAACTTTTTAGAAAAGATTGAGCTTAAAATAAACGCCACCTTGCCCATAAAGGCCTTCAAAGAAATATTACCTTTAATCCCCAAATGGGATTATGAGGAATTTTATGGTCTTTGTCATAAACTGGCAAACAGGGCTATTGAGGATGAAAGGACAAAGAAATGGATTATAGAATTTCTTACCTTGCTTAACGATAGACGCTATGCCTTAGGAAAGAAAAAGAGGAGTTGGGTCTTAGCCACTATCAATGATGTCTTAAAAGAGATATTTGATACTACCCCAGACATTACTTCTAAAATATCAAGCAGATACAAAAAGATAGATTGGGATAGCCAAAAGGCATTAAGACCTCCTAAAAAAGAAGAAAAAGTCTTAGTAATTGATGCTTGGGGATTTCCACCAGAGGGAGAAGAGTGTGATGCCAAGCTAATCTGTAAGGCGTATCTTGAGGGATGGCGTCTTTTTATTGCTTATAATTATCGGGGACAACGGTTTTGTGGCTGTGGACTTGGGCCAAACACACAGGGTGTGCATATTGATGTCTATGGTAGTGCTGGTGATTACCTGGGTTCAGGCATAGATGGTTTGGAAATATATGTGCATGGAAATGCCCAAGACCAGGTAGGGCAGATTATTAATAAGGGTAAAATGGTTATTTTTGGAGATGTGGGTCAGACATTTCTTTATGGGGCCAAGGGAGGAGAAATTTATGTCTTAGGCAATGCTGCGGGTAGACCCCTTATTAATGCCGTGGGACATCCGCGGGTGGTCATAAATGGGACTGCCCTGGATTATCTGGCTGAATCCTTTATGGCTGGAGACCCTTTAAAAGGGGGAGGATTTGTGCTTTTAAATGGGATAGAATTCGATGAAGACGGCAACTTGAAAGAACAATCCATACCTTATCCAGGTTCAAATCTTTTTTCCTTGGCCTCAGGTGGGGCAGTGTATGTGAGAGACCCTTATAAGAAATTAGTAGAAGACCAGCTCAATGGGGGCGAATTTGCTTCCCTTACTAAGGAAGATTGGAATCTCATCTTGCCTTATCTAGAAGAGAACGAAAGGTTGTTTGGCATCAAAGTAGAAGATTTACTCAGAGTAAATGGGAAATTAAAAACCCCTTATGAAGTCTATCGTAAGGTAAAAGCAATTAAACTTGAGGTGCTAACTGGAGGAATACCAGAATAGGAAACTAATAACAAAATCCCTCTATATTTTAAGGACAACCCTTTTTCTATTTGGATTTAGTTTTACTGGCACGTCCTAGGCTGTGTATAAATTCACTTGCAATTAAGTTATTAGGGGCTTATCCTCAGTTACAAAATGAAAATTAGGAGGCTAAGCTTATCAGAGATTTTTAAATCACATATAAGGGGACACTACCCGTTGTCTTACTAAACAGCGCTTCTGAAGACTTTTGAATAAGCCAGTTTACCCAAGATTTTTTCTATTTCTTCTAACAGTGGTAATAATGTTTCTGATTTAAGGGCAGAAATGGCAATGGCATTATATCTCTTGCATTGTTGTTTTACATATCCTTCGGAAACCAAATCTTTTTTGTTAAATACCCTAAGGGTGGGGATATGAGCTAGCTGGAGTTGAGAAAGGATTTCTTCTACAGAGGTAATATGGTCAGGAAAACAAGGATTGCTTATATCAATAAGATGGATAAGAAGATGTGCTTCATATAATTCTTCCAGAGTAGCCGCAAAGGCATCAAACAACTCTTTTGGCAAATTCCGGATAAACCCTACTGTATCTGTAATAATTGCTTCTTTTTCACTAGGGAAACGAAGACGGCGACTAGTAGGGTCTAGGGTAGCAAATAGACGATTTTCAGCTAGTATGTCACTTTTAGTTAGAGTATTGAGAAGGGTAGACTTTCCTGCATTGGTGTAGCCAATAATAGAAATAATAGGCAATTGCATTCTACGGCGCTTAATTCTTCTTTGCATCCGTTGAGCTTGAATATTTTTTAACTCCTTTTGTAAATGGTGGAGTCTTTTTTTAATCCGCCTTCTATCTATCTCTAATTTTGTTTCTCCTGGACCTCTTCCTCCAATACCTCCTGCAAGTCGGGACATAGAGGCATCTTGTTTGACCAAACGGGGTAAAACATACTTAAGTTGGGCCATTTCTACTTGGATTTTTCCCTCCCTTGATTTTGCCCTTTGGGCAAAAATATCCAAAATAAGCTGTGTTCTGTCTATTACTCTTAAATCAGTAAATTTGGCAATGGCATTTGCTTGAGAAGGATTCAACTCATGGTCAAAGATAAGAAGATTGGCTCCACTTTGAAGGGCACGGATAGTTACCTCTGCCAATTTTCCCTTTCCTATGAAAAATTTAGGATTAATATACCTGCGTTTTTGAACAACCTTATCTACTATTTCCACTCCGGCTGTGTTAGCTAATTCTGACAATTCTGTTAAAGAGGTTTCTGGTTCTGTCTTCTCACCTGAGTCGGCTACATGGATTAAAATTGCTTTATCTTTGTTTTCCTTTATGGAATGTGCCTTTTGTACTCGCTGAAACTCTTCTTCTAAGGCACTGATTAATTGGTCAAATTTTATCTGCAAATGTCCATAGGATATTGGTTTTAAGACTCGCCAACCACAACCGTTCTCATTAACTGGCAATAAGTGAGCTAAATGGTAATAACGGGGAATACCTCTTTCATCCATTACAATTGTTCCCATGAGGTCTAGTCGCAATAAGGCCAAGTCGGTTAAATCTTCTTCATTTAATCCTTCTTCTATAAGATGGGTATGAAGGCACCTCAGTCCTCTCAATCGAGTAAGACCGCTGCGATAGCGGCTTAAATCTGGTAATAAGATGCCTTTTTGGTCTCCAACAACCACAAATTCTATTGTTCCTGAACGTTCAATAATAAGACCAATTTGTCTTTTGATTTCAAAGGAAAGCTCACTTATATAACGTGTTAGCTCAGGAGTTATTATCTCTTCATGGGGAATACGTCGGCGATAGATTCTTTCCAGACGTTTAATTTGATTTGATTTTAAACCACCTAAATTACCGAAAACTCTTGCTATAGACTACACCTCTTTTAAATATACTATACATTTTATATTATAACCTACTATTTAGACTATGACAAGGTTATGTTAAACCCAAAATCCGTAATAGTTCTTAAAGAAAACCCACCTACCTACCTGCCTGCCGTCGGGCAGGGGCAGGACATATCCCTGCCGGTTTTTGGGATTTATATTGAAAAATGGTAGGGAATATTGTAAAAGCAAATTCATGGAAAAAGACCGTTTGATGGAAATCGTTGAGCAATTGCCAAAGGCTAAGATTTTAGTGGTTGGAGATGTGATGATGGATATATTTATGTGGGGTAAAGTAAATCGCATCTCTCCTGAAGCACCTGTGCCAGTGGTAGATGTAGTGGATGAATCTTGGCGTTTAGGAGGAGCGGCTAATGTAGTAAACAATTTGTTTTCATTAGATACAAAGGTGTTTTTAATGGGAGTTATTGGAGATGATGAAGCAGGGTATAAATTAAAAAAAGAAGTGGAAAAAATGGGAATTGACCCTCAAGGGTTAATTATAGAACCAGGCCGGCCTACTACAGTTAAGACCCGGATTATTGCCCATAGTCAACAAGTAGTCAGGGTGGATAGAGAAAAAAGACATTTAATTAATAATGATACTGTAAAAAAAATGTTGGATTTTGTTCAAGCCCATATTTCAGATATAGATGCTATTTTGGTTTCTGACTATGCCAAAGGAGTTATTTGTCCGCTTTTAATAAAGGAATTAAAAAACCTTATTAAAGATAAAAGAATTTTTTTAGCTGTAGACCCTAAGGTAAAAAATATACTCCTTTTTGAAGGTGTGAGTGTGGTTACTCCTAATCATTATGAGGCCATTCAGGCCGCTGGATTTAATGGTATGGTAGATATTACTAAAGATATGGTGGAAAAAGCAGGGAAGAATTTGCTTCAAAAGTTAGATACTCAAGCAGTTCTTATCACTAGAGGAGAGCAAGGAATGGTGCTTTTTGAAAAGGATAGCATTACTTATATACCTGCCATGGCTAGGAAAGTCTATGATGTCACTGGTGCAGGTGATACTGTAATTGCTACTTTTACCGCGGCTTGTGTTAGTAAGGCTAGTTTTAAAGAGGCTGCCATACTGGCCAATTTGGCAGCAGGTAGGGTAGTAGGTGAAATAGGTACAGCTACAGTGAATAGAGCACAACTTATTAAAATCTTAAAGAGCTCAAATGAGTATTTTAAAACCCCCTTTACCTGCTAAACTAATCATGAGTCTTATTTTTAGGGTCCCTGAGTTTTACCAAAAGGTGTTGACTGATCTTTCACAATTATTTGGCCCTTTAGACTTTATAAGTGAGGTTTTACCATTTGACCAAACAGATTATTATTGTCCAGAAATGGGTAAGCCTTTATGGAGGCGATTAATAAGTTTTGAAAAATTGATTTTACCTGATGAGCTTCCTGATATAAAGATAGAGACTAATGGGTTAGAACAAAAATATGCGGATTCAGGAAAAAGGCGAGTGAATATTGACCCTGGTTATATAACGGCTGAACGCTTAGTCCTTGCTACAGGCAAAAATTATACTCACCGCATATATTTAAGAGCAGGTGTTTATGCGGATTTAACCCTTATTTACCAAAAAGGTGATTTTCAGCCTTTACCTTGGACATATCCTGATTATGCTAGTGAGTCACTGAAGAAACTTCTGCGATTTATCCGGAAAAAATACCTATTACAGAGAAAAGAAGGAGTATAAAATGAGAAGCATGACCGCCTATGCTAGGAGTGAACTTGACTGGAATAACTTACATTTTAATGTAGAAATGAGGACTTTAAATCACCGTTATTGTGACATTTTTTTAAAACTCCCTCAGAAACTTTTGTCTTTAGAAGAGGATATAAAGCAATTAATTGGAAAATTTATTACCAGAGGACGGGTAGAATGCACTCTAAAAATCAGCGGTAATATGGTAGGATTACCTGTTCTCAGTGTTAATTGGGAAGCAGCCAGGGCCTATTATTCCCTTTTAAAAGACCTGAAAACAGGCTTAGGTCTGAATGGTGATATTACCCTGGATATGTTTTTAGGTGTAAAGGACATATTTACTACTGAAGAGGAAAAGAACAATATAGAAGAATTTTGGCCTCCACTAAAACAGGTAATAGAAGAAGCCCTAAATGAGATAAAGACTATGCGACAACAAGAAGGTGAAAAACTAAAAAAAGACATAGAAAACCGCATCCAATATATTGCTACTATTTTGAATAAAATCAAAGGACATATACCTGAGATACTTCAAAACTATGCTCAACGCTTAAAACAAAGAGTTAAGGAATTAACTGGTATAGAAATAGATCAAGACCGTTTGGTGCAGGAAGTAGTCCTTTTTGCCGAGAGAAGTGATATTACTGAGGAAATTGTTCGTTTGGAAACTCATCTTCAAAAATTCAAGGAATGGTTAGAGAAAGACGAACCTGTGGGGCGCAAACTAGATTTCCTTTTGCAAGAAATGCATAGGGAGGCTAATACTATGGGAGTAAAGGCCAATAATACCTTTGTTAGCCAGGAAGTAGTAGAAATTAAGACCGAACTGGAGAAGATCAGACAACAAATCCAAAATATAGAGTAAGTCAAATCAAAGAAATACACCTTTGCCGTTTCCGCATCAAACAAACCCAGGCTCTGGGCGGATTTGGGCGGTTAGAACCGAAATGACTTGAGATTAGCGAGAGAATTTCAAAATAAGGTTCTACGGAGTTAACAATATCCCTTGCCGTACGCCGAGGAGGACCGTAGCCAGACCTCTGGTCATCAGCGTTGCCAACAATAGTTAACCACAAACTATCTTTTTCTAAATAGTTAGCAACTTTTTCGGCAAATCTTTTTCGTTCCTCATCAGAATCAAATAAATGAAAACAGCCTCTATCAAAGACAAAGCCAAACGGTGCCCCTTCAATTTTATTTGTAATGAAATCAGCTACCATAAAGATACATTTAATATTGGCTTTTAAGGCCTTTTCTTTAGCTTTATCTATCGCAATTTCTGAAATATCAATTCCTGTCACTTGAAAATAATGCTGAGCAAGCCAAATGGAATTGTCGCCAGTTCCGCATCCAATATCTAATGCCTTACAAGGTTTTATAGGTATCTTAGTTACAGCTTCAATAAGATTGAAATCTGGTTTACCTATATCCCAGGGTGTTTCAGGGGTTTTATATCTTTTTTCTTTTTGCTCATTTCCCATCAGTTTAATTCCCTTTGATAGATTTTAAGGCTATCTCAGTTATTATAGTTTCTACTAAGATGTTTCTATTTTCCTGATTTACTTCCATAAGTCTTACTTGAGGTAAGTGCTTTATCTTTTCTATAAATTTATTCCCCTTCAAACTAATGCTACCTAATATAGGATTTGGCTTAAAAAACAAATCCCATATTACTTTTCTAAATTTTTGAGAAAAACATTCCATTTTCCCAATTTCATCAATTATAATGATTTCTTCAGAACAAAGGGGGATTAAGATTGGAAGATGGTTTTCCAGAGATAATACATCCACTTTATATTTACCCACTTTATAAGGACTTTCTATGTCCACATGAGAGAAGATGATTTCCTTCCCATCTAATGTAACCAATTTAAACCCCAGTCGCTTCCCTTTTTCTTTAATTTCCTCTGTATAAAATCCTCGTAAGGGATATTTTCTTTCTTTCAGGAATTGAGTAATTTTTTTAATAATAGTAGTTTTTCCTATCCTAGGGGGACCGGTAATGAGGATTTTTAAATTAGTCATGTTCTGTTTCTAAATTATCATAATAACTATTTTTCTTGCAAGTTCTAAGAAATATTTATAGATTCCTTAGTATTCTCTATCAAAAACTGTAGGGCAGGAGATATCTATAGGTAAATGAAACAATTTAAGCTTATGGATTTTTTCTAAGGTACCTCTTGCTTATTTACATTAAAATGTTTAAAAATATATCCATGGTAAAAAGGAGGTAAAGGATGCCCATCTATGAATATATATGTCAAGAATGCGGTGCTCAATTTGAATGTTTGGTGCGGACAGGTGAAGAAATAGTTTGTCCAAATTGCCAGGGAAAGAACTTAAAACGTCTGGTTTCGGCTTGCAGTTTTAGTTTCGGTAAAGGTAGCACAAAAAGTAATACCTCCGTAAAATCAAGTAAAAGTTGCACTAGTTGCTCAGCTTTTTCCTGAGCCACTTGTCGTTAGGAGGCTCTGGATGGGCCTCAAAAAGGTGCGTGTAGGCAGTCGCGGCAGTGGCTTGGCCTTAAAACAAACTCAAGATGTTATTAATCAATTAAAAGTTTTTTATCCTGAAACAGAGTTTGAGGTCAAAATTATTAAAACTAAAGGAGATAAAATACTAGATGCCCCTTTGGCCAAAATAGGGGGAAAAGGTCTATTTGTCAAAGAAATCGAAGAAGCCCTTCAAAAAGGAGAAATAGACCTAGCTATACATAGTTTAAAAGATATGCCTACTTTTTTACCTGAAGGATTATGTCTAGGTGCAATTCCTCAAAGGGAAGACCCCAGAGATGCGGTAATTACTCAAGATAATACTTCGTTTTCACAACTTCCTTTAAATGCCATTATTGGGACTAGTAGTCTGAGAAGACAAGCCCAATTGCTCCATTTAAATCCTGATTTTAAAATAGTGCCCTTACGAGGAAATGTAGATACCAGAATTAAAAAATTAAGACACCAAGGTTTGGATGCTATAATTTTAGCCAGTGCGGGATTAAAACGCATGGGTATGGCAGACCAGATTACAGAATGTCTTTCTCCAGAAGTTATGCTTCCTGCTATTGGGCAAGGGGCCTTAGGTGTAGAAATTAGGAAAGAAAGGATATGGCAAGACTTTGTTGCTCCTCTAAATCATTTACCTACAGCCATAGCAGTCAGCGCAGAGAGGGCATTCTTAGCTAGATTAGAAGGAGGTTGTCAGGTGCCTATTGCTGCTTATGCAGTGCTTAATGGAAGTGAAATAGAGATTAAAGGGCTGGTAGCGGATGTCAAAGGTCAACGGTTTTTTAAGCATACTTTAAGAGGTTCAAAAGAATTGGCTGTTGCATTAGGAGAACAGTTAGCAGAGATTCTTTTAAACCAGGGTGCAAAGGAGGTTTTGGACGAGGTTTATGCAAAAAGCTAAAGTTTATTTAGTAGGGGCAGGGCCAGGAGACCCAGGATTGCTTACCTTAAAGGCCAAAAATCTTTTGGAAACAGCAGATGTGGTTGTCTATGACTATCTTGCCTATTCTGAGCTTTTAGATTATGCCCAAGGGGCAGAGAAGATTTATGTGGGAAAGACTGCGGGTTGTCACACCCTTTCCCAAGAAGAAATCAATCAATTGCTTATTAAGAAAGCCAAAGAAGGTAAAATGGTGATCCGGCTGAAAGGAGGTGACCCTTTTATCTTTGGACGCGGGGGTGAAGAAGCCCAAGTTTTGATAAAAGAAAAAATTTCCTTTGAAATAGTGCCAGGTGTGAGTTCAGCTATTGCTGTGCCTGCTTATGCCGGTATTCCTCTTACCCATAGGGCCTATGCCTCTTCTGTGGCTTTTATTACTGGTCACGAAGACCCTACTAAAGTTGATTCTGCTATCAATTGGGAAAAATTGGCTACAGGGGTAGATACACTAGTTTTTTTAATGGGGGTAGGTCGTTTACCTCAGATTGTGGAGCAGCTTTTGCGTTATGGTCGTTCACCCGAAGAACCAGTAGCTATCATTCGTTGGGGGACACTACCTGAGCAGCAAACCATAGTGGGTAAATTAGCCAATATTACAAAACTGGCAGAAAAAGAGGGGATAAAACCACCTGCTATCATAGTTATTGGTGAGGTAGTAAAACTGAGAGAGACCCTTAATTGGTGGGAGAAAAAACCTTTATTTGGGAAAAGAATTTTGATTACTAGAACTTTAGGACAAGCAGGTGAAATGGCAAAGGAGTTACAGGCATTGGGAGCCAGATGTCATATTTTTCCTACTATTGAAATTGTCCCTCCTACAGATTATGCACTTTTAGATAAGGCCATTGTTCACTTAAATGAATATGATTGGTGCCTATTTACCAGTGTGAATGGAGTTAAGTATTTTCGTAAACGTTTAGAACAACTGGATAAAGATGTGCGGGCATTAGGGTCAGTAAAGATTGGGGTAATTGGTGAAAAGACTGCTTTAGCCTTGCAAGATTGGGGAATAAAACCTGACCTTATGCCTCAAGAGTTCCGGGCTGAGGCCTTGGCTGAAGCGCTGAAAAACCAAGGTATAAACGGAAAGAAAGTTTTATTAGCTCGGGCAGAGAAAGCTAGAGATATTTTACCAGAGACACTTAAATCTGCTGGGGCAGAAGTAGATATAATACCAGTTTATCGCACAGTTTTACCTAAGGCAAACAAAGACAAATTGAAAGAAATTTTGGACAAAGGGTTAGATATCGTTGTATTTACCAGCTCTTCTACCGTTAAACATTTAGCAGAAATGGTTAGTCCTGAACCATTAGGAGCATTGCTTCAGGGTGTAACTATTGCCTGTATTGGGCCGATTACTGCTCAGACTGCCAAGGAACTAGGTTTGAAAGTAACTATTATGCCTAAGACTTACACTATAAAGGCCTTGGTAGAAGCCATTGTTTCTTTCACATAAATTGCTTTAAACCATATTTTCCCAAAATCCGTAATAACTTTAAAAGAAAACCTACAAGTGTAGCAACTGACCTTACGCACATTATAAAAAATCAATCGCGGATTTTGGGTTTTCTTGTCTTTATTCATTAAATATGATAATTTAAAAGATGTGAACAAACTGGTATTTGTTTCTAACAGGTTACCTTTTACTATAGTAAAAAGAAAAGGCAGTTTCCATCTTCAGCCAAGTGCAGGCGGACTGGCTACAGGTTTAAGTTCCTTTTATAAAGCATATCAAGCTATATGGGTAGGATGGTCAGGCGTTGCTAAAGAAAAGATAAAAGGGAGCGAAAGAGAAAAATTTGAAAAAAGATTAAAAGCTGAAAATTGTTATCCTGTATTTCTTTCTCAATCTGATATAGAAAATTTTTATCATGGTTTTTGTAATAAAACTATTTGGCCACTTTTTCACTATTTCCCCCTGTATACAGTCCATAGCAAAAGATTGTGGGAGGCTTATAAACGGGTAAATGAAATCTTTTGTGATGAAGTGGCAAAAGTGGCCCAAGAGGATGACATAATTTGGATACACGATTATCATTTAATGTTATTGCCCCAATTTTTGAGAGATAGGTTTCCAGAAGCAACCATAGGATTTTTCCTTCATATTCCCTTTCCATCCTTTGAAATTTTTCGTTTGCTTCCTTGGCGAAGGGATGTTTTAAGAGGTCTGTTGGGGGCAGACCTTATAGGTTTCCATACTTATGACTATGTCCGCCATTTTTTAGAAAGTGCTAGTTCTTTGATAGGTTGTGAACATAGTTTTGGACATATTACTGCCGAAAATAGGGTGATAAGAGTAGATGCATTCCCCATGGGTATTGATTATCAACGTTTTGCCAGGGCAGCAAAAAACCCCAAGGTAAAGCAAGAAATTCAAAGGATTCGCCACATTGTTAAGACGCGAAATATGGTTTTATCCGTTGACCGTTTGGATTATACTAAAGGTATACCTCAAAGACTGGAGGCATTTGATCTTTTTTTAGAAAAAAACCCAAAATATAAAGAAAAAATTACTCTGGTGCTGGTAGCTGTGCCATCTCGGACAAATGTAGAGCAATATAAGTTGTTAAAAGCGGAGTTAGATGAGCTTGTAGGTAAGATTAACGGGAAACATGGGACTATCGGCTGGATACCTGTTTGGTATCTTTATCGTTGTTTATCTTTTACCAGTTTAGTTGCCTTGTATAATATTGCTGATGTTGCCTTAATTACTCCATTAAGGGATGGAATGAACTTGATAGCAAAGGAGTTTATTGCTTCTAAAATGGATGATCGTGGTGTATTGATTCTCAGCGAAATGGCTGGAGCAGCAAAGGAGTTGGGAGAGGCTATTATTATAAACCCTAATAATAAAGAGAGAATTGTAAATGCCTTAAAAGAGGCATTGGAAATGAAAGAAGAAGAACAAATAGAACGAAACAAGATAATGCGGAGGAGATTACAGAGGTATAATGTAGTAAGGTGGGCAAATGATTTTATGGATAGGCTTTCTTATGTTAAAAAAATACAACAGGAATTATTAGTGAGAAAATTCACTCCAGTTATAAAAGAGAACTTAATTAGAGACTATTTAAAAGCTGATAAACGTCTTATATTACTAGATTATGATGGAACCTTAATTTCCTTCGCTGAGAAGCCAGAGAGGGCAAGTCCTGATGCCCAAATTTTAAAAACTCTTGAAATGTTGACCAAAATCCCAGGAAATAAAGTAGTAATTATAAGTGGAAGAGATAAAGAAACATTGGAGAAATGGTTTGGGCATCTAAAGCTGGGACTGATTGCTGAACATGGTGTATGGGTTAGAGAAAAAGAGTGGGAGATGCTAGAGCCTTTGAGAAATGATTGGAAGGAAGAAATAAGACCCATTCTTGAACTCTATGTAGATAGGACACCTGGTTCCTTTATTGAAGAAAAGGAGTTTTCGCTAGTTTGGCATTATCGGAAGGCAGACCCCGAGTTAGCTCAATTGCGAGCTAGAGAATTAAGGGATGCCCTTTTACATATTACAGGTAATTTTAATTTAGGGGTTTTAGAAGGAAATAAGGTAATGGAAGTTAAAAATGCAGGTATAAATAAAGGAAAAGCAGCCTTAAAATGGGTTTCAAAAGAAAAATGGGACTTTATTCTGGCTATTGGAGATGATTGGACAGATGAAGATGTTTTTAGTATCTTACCTCCATGGGCTTACTCTATTAAAGTGGGTTTAAGTCCCTCAAAAGCCAGGTTTAATATAGGTTCTTTATATGAAGTAAGGTCTTTATTAAAAACATTGGGTGAAAAAGAAATATCTCATGAACAATAAAGAACCTAAAATTCAGCCTTTTGCTGTAAAAGATTGTGCCTTAATTGCCATTGCTACTGGGATTCAGGCATATAATTTGAGAGAATTAAAAGATAAACTGACTAATATTCACCCAGGAAGTATTTACTATCACTTTTGGGGCAGTCTTTTGTTTCCCCGTTTTGAAGAGCCAGAATTTATTAATGACTTTGCTGCCTGGGCGTATTATTCTCTTCATGACCAGGCTTTGGCCGAGAGACTGGCGGTTATTGATCCTACGAAATTTGCTGATATAGAGGAATTGCGTCAAGAATTAATAGAAGAGATAGAAGAAAGACTTTATGAAAGTGAGATTGTTCCATGGGCAAGGCCAGGTGAACAATTTCATTTTAAACGCTCACAAATTGTGGTATTTGACACTTCTAAGCGTATTACAGAACCAAAGGAACTTTCAACTGTTTTACCCACTTTCACCGAAGGTAGTGTTTTCTATCACTTTATAGATGCTAGAAGACGCACATCAGGAGGAGAAGATGATTTTCGGGCTTGGCTTGTTGGCTTTGGGGATACATACACTGATTTGTGTCATCTAATTGCTAATATCGATCCCTATTTTACTACTTTAGCAGAACTGCGGTGCAAACTTTCAGATTTATTTCAGACTTACTTTAGAGAGAGATAATGGGAAAGCTTGAGTTTTATGCCGATATTGTTGGTTATGACGTTATAGACCATCTTTATCAATTATCTAGTTTGTTAAAGAATATCAAGGTCATCCATGTCAACTCTACCCGCAAAGGAGGAGGAGTTGCAGAAATTCTGGAAAAATTAGTTCCCCTTAGCCAAGAATTGGGAATTGATACCAAGTGGGAAGTGATAACTGGGAATGAAAGATTCTTCCATTGCACAAAAAGTATGCATAATGCCCTTCAGGGAAACCCGTTAGACATTCCAAATGGGCTTTTAAAGGTATACGAAGAAACAAATGCCCAAAATGCAGAAAAACTATGTCCAGCACTTGAAGAAGCAGATGTAGTATTTATTCACGATCCCCAACCTGCTCCTTTATTAAAATTTTGTCCCAAACGCAAGGGTAAATGGGTGTGGCGTTGTCATATAGATATTAGTCGTCCTTATCGGCCTGTATGGAAATATCTTAGGGATTTCATTAAAGACTATGATGCCAGTATTTTCCATCTTGCAGATTTTGCTCAGCCATTGCCACATCCTTTATATCTTATTCCTCCAAGTATTGACCCGCTAAGTGAGAAAAATAAGGAGCTAGAAGAGGAAAAAGTCCATTCTATTTACGAGAAATTTAACATAAATCCTGAATTGCCCACTATTGTTCAAGTTTCTCGCTTTGATCGCTTTAAAGACCCTCTAGGAGTAATTCGGGCTTATAGACTGGCAAAGGAGTTTATTCCGTCCTTACAGTTGATACTTGCTGGAGGGGGAGCGGCAGATGACCCAGAAACTGAGATTGTCTTAGCAGAAGTAAAAGAGGTAGCAAGTGGGGATCCAAATATTCATATTTTATTTTTGCCTCCAGGGTCTGACCGCATTATAAATGCTATTCAACGAGGGGCTGATATTATTTTACAAAAATCTATTCGTGAGGGTTTTGGTCTTACTGTGACCGAAGGCATGTGGAAGGGCAAACCAGTTATTGGTGGTAATACAGGTGGGATTAGACTTCAAGTGATTAACCATCATACAGGTTTCTTAGTGAATACTCCAGAAGGAGCCGCCTTGCGTATTCATTATCTTTTTCACTATCGTGATCAGCTTCAAACCATGGGGAAAAAAGCAAGAGAATTTGTTAGGAGAAATTTCCTCATAACCCGACATTTAAGAGATTATCTTACTTTTATGGTGAGTATTATCTATAATGTAGAAGAACGTATTGAGTTAGGATAATGGTGTTTTAGCCTTTCCAAACATCGTCAGGTTTTAATCTTACTTGGAAAGTAGGTGTTTCTAACAGCTTTTGGTAATAAGCTATTTGTTTTTTAAAACTGAGATATAGTCTTTTTGGTAAAGGTGAGGCAGGAGGGGGACTAAACTTCAAATAATTGATAAATCTATTGCCAACCAAGAACCGAAAGTCTAAGTGGGGTCCAGTGGCCAGTCCGGTCATTCCTACATAACCAATAACTTGACCCTGTTTCACCCAACTCCCTCTTTTTAGTCCTTTAGCAAAACGACTTAAATGGCCATAAGTGCTGGAATAACGATGGTTATGTCTAATTTTGATAAATTTACCATAATCTCCTTTCCAACCTATATAAACGATTTTGCCATCTGCTATGGATTCCACAGGGGTGCCTGTAGGAGCCGCATAATCTATCCCTAAATGAGGACGCACAATTCCTAAAATTGGATGCCGCCGATGATAAGAAAAACCAGAACTAATCCGCTTATAGCGTAAGGGGGCCTTGAGGAAGGCCTTTTGTAAAGGTCTCCCTTTAGAATCGTAATAACTGCCTTTACCAGGAGATGTTTCAAAATAATAGGCCTCAAAGCATCTACCTTGATTCACAAATTTGGCGGCTAGGATACGACCATAGCGTGAAAACTGACCATTGACATAGATTTTTTCATATATAAATTGATATTTATCACCTGGTCTTAGGTCTGTAAAAAAATTTATGTCCCAGCAAAAGATGTCTGCAAGCTCAAGGATTAGTTGAGGATTAATATTATGACTTAATGCAGATAAATATAAATTTGTTGTGATTTCTCCTTTAGCACTGGCTAAAAATACATGGCAGGGAATAGTTTGAATAAGACTCTTTATGCCAAAGGGTGTGATAAAAAAAATATATCTTTTCTCAGGAGAACTTGAAAATGTGAGTTCTTTCAAACTGTTTTGAAAGAAGGTGAGGTATAATTTATCACCTGGTCTTATTTTATTTATTGCCACTAGTTTTTTTAAATTTTTTACTAATTCCTGGGTAAGATTGGGATGAATTTTGTATTTGTTTATAAGGACTTCGTAAATACTCTCATTCTTCCTAAAAGTATGTTCAATGTTTCTCTCTTGTAAAATTATGTCTTGCTTCCAATTGAGGTAATCAAAGGCAGGGAGAGATTTCAGGGCTCCTTGAGAAGTCTTTGCTCTAAGATAAACAAAGAACGTAAAAGATAACAATAAAAAAATAATCCATTTTTCCTTTCTTAGGTAATCCATTTTTAAAGGAAAAGGGACAGGCATTGCACTGTCCCTTTTATTATTTATATCTCAGCAAAGGCTTTTTCTAAAGGAGGAACAAGTTGTTTTTTACGGCTCATCACTTTTTCTAGCCATACAGACTTCCCTTCTAAGGGAATACCAAAGGCCTTTTCCACTACACTCGGCTCATCAGTCACTACCAACAACTCGGTCGCTTCTTTCATTATATCGGTTAACATGAGAAATACACTGTGCCTTCCTTCTTCTTTTACCTTTTTTAGTTCTTCATAAAGGTCGTCTTTTATGTCGGCCAATAGAGATAAATCAACTACTTCTAACTGGGCCGCTCCCACTTTTTTGCCTGACATTACATAATCTTTAAAGTCTCTAAAGATTAATTCTCTAGGCGTTTTGCCAGCCACTGCTGATTTGGCCTTGAACATTTCCATAGCATAGGCTTCCATATCTGCAATGCCTGCAATTTCTGCCAATTCCTTGGCCCTCTCTTTGTCTTCATCCGTGGTAGTAACTGATTTAAACATTACAGTATCACTTAAAATCGCCGATAACATAATTCCGGCAATTTCCTTAGGAATTTCTATCCCTAAGTAATCATAAAGTTTCTTTATTACAGTGCAAGTGCAACCCACAGGCATAGATAAGAAAAAGATAGGATTGGGTGTGGTTAAATCTCCAAGCTTATGATGGTCTACAATTTCTACAATTTCGCCTTTATCCATATTATCAGGACTTTGGGTGGTCTCGCTGTGGTCCACAATAATAAACTTTTTCCCCGTTGCATCTGTCATCAGTTCTGGTACTGGAATTCCAAATTTATTCAAAACAAATTCAGTTTCAGGATTCAAATCACCTAACCGCACAGCTACTGCATCCATACCCCGTTTCTTCTTTAAGTGAGCATAAGCAATAGCAGCACATATGGCATCCGTGTCGGGACTTTTGTGACCTGCGACATATACTGGCATTTTTCCCTCCTTAAAATTTTATTTTCAAAAACTTTAAAATCACGCTTTTTTAACACGGAATATATAGATTGTCAAGTTTTTCCTTCACAAAACATATTTCATCCCACCATCCCCAGTTTTAGTTTTTCTCCCCAGTAATGCCTGAGGTATGATGCTAAATATTTATATTCTGAAGACTGAAGTTCAGGGTCAGTGGCTATGATATGAAAAGCAGCTTCTCTAGCCTGTTTTAAGATTTCTATGTCTTTAATCATATCAGCAAAGCGAAGTTCGGGAAAACCAGCTTGTTTGGTACCTAGAATTTCTCCTGGTCCCCGCAGCCGCAGATCTGCCTCAGCAATCTTAAAACCATCATTTGTTTCTATAATGGCCTTTAGTCGCTGTTTGGCCAAAGAGGTAATCTTTTCTGGTGTAAGTAAAAGGCAATAGGCTTGTTCTCTCCCCCGGCCTACTCGTCCCCTTAATTGATGCAATTGAGCTAGCCCAAATCTCTCAGCATGTTCAATGACCATTACACTGGCTTGAGGCACATCCACTCCTACCTCAATCACTGTAGTGGCTACTAATATGTCAATGCTCCCAGTGCGAAAGAGGGTCATTATTTCTTGTTTTTCCTCTGCTTTCATCCGACCATGCAAAAGGGCAAGTTTATATTGACTAAAGCGCTTTTTTAAAGTTTCATACATAGTGGTAGCTGCCTTTAACTCCAATACCTCTGATTCTTCTATAAGGGGATAGACAATATAAACCTGAACACCTTCACTGAGTTTTTTTTCCAGAAACCGATATACTTGCTCTCGGTCTTTTTCCCAGAAGTGCATCGTTTCTACTGGTTTTCGCCCAGGTGGCATTTCGTCCAGGATAGAAATATCTAAGTCACCATATAAGGTCATGGCTAAGGTGCGAGGGATAGGGGTAGCAGTCATCACCAATACATCTGGGGTAACACCTTTTGCTACTAATGTAGCCCGTTGAGCCACTCCAAAGCGGTGTTGTTCATCAATAATAACCAAGCCCAAACGCTGAAATTCCACCCCTTCCTGGATTAAAGCATGAGTACCTATGACCAGTTGATATCTACCTTTTAAAATGCCTTCATAAATTGCCTGTTTTTCCTTGGATTTTAGTTGGCTAGTAAGGAGCGCCAATTTTATAGGGAGGTTTTTTAACAATCTTTGAGCATTTTCAAAGTGCTGTTCAGCCAGGATTTCTGTTGGGGCCATGATGGCTACTTGGTATCCGGATTCAATGGCGATAAGTGTGGCTAATAAGGCCAAGATGGTTTTTCCACTGCCTACATCTCCCTGCAAAAGACGATGCATAGGACGGGAAGAAGCCATATTTTGTTTAATTTCTTCAAAGACTCGCTTTTGTCCATTAGTCAAACTAAAAGGAAGACTTTTTAAAAACGGCTCTATATATAAATAAGATGGCTTAAGTGAGATGCCCTGTTTCTGAGAATATGCCTTGCGTTTAATGGCTAGACCCAACTCCAAACAGAAAAAATCAATAAATTTTAAGGTCCGGTGGTAAGGGGAAGTATCCTGGTTAAGTTCCCTAACAGAAACATTTGCTGGAGGATGATGAAGGTGAAAAACTGCTTCCCATAAAGGAGATAATTTGTATCTTTGACGCAAGCTTAATGGTAACGGACATCCCAGAAAATGGACATATTTTAGAATAATCCTTTGCATTAAATTCCGCGTCTGTTTAGGGTATATTCCATCTATTTCAGGATATACAGGCACAATCTCTAGTTTTATTTCTCTATCCCAACTTACATCGGGATGATGTATAACTTTTTCCCAACCATAGTGACGCACTAAACCACTAAATGTAACTTCCCGTCCAGGTTTAAATTCAGCCTGCATATATTTTAGTTGATAATTAAACCACACCCCTGCCAGTTGTCCTGTGCCATCACTAATAACTACTTTATATAACTTACGTCTTCCCTGTTTTACTGGCAAAACACCACTAACTATGATTTTCCCTCGGACGACCACAGTCTGGTTTGGTTGGATGTCTTTTATGTATTTAAAGTGACGATGGTCTTCATAATGAGTAGGCAGAAAATAAAGCAAGTCTTCCAGAGTAAAAATTCCTTTCTTTTTGAAAATTTTTCGCCACTTAGGAGTAAGCAGAGGGATATTTTCCAAGGAACTGAGTAATATTTCCCACTGAGGTGAAGGATGGATAAGGTATTGAATAAGGGAAATGGCCTTCTCAATTTTTTTTCTTTTTTCTTTGTCTGGAGCATGGTCAAAACCCCGGATAACCTGATTTAAGTGCTTCAAAATTTCTTGTTGCCAGGGGGCAGAGGAAGGAACAAGTTTTTGGGTTAAAGTATTCACAAAGGTTTCTAAGAACTTAATTTTATTTAAGGCCGCATAATTATTTTTTTGGGCCAGTAAAAAGGGACGTAAAAGGGTATTATAATTGGAGTGGTAATGGTTGTCTCTAATTTTTTTCTCCTATCAATTGGGTAATGGTCTTGGGTGTAAATGGTCCACCCCGAACACCCTCAAATTTGACAAAGACCCCATCATTTTTTCTAAACCAGTAATATGAATGCCAAAACATAGATAGCCATCCTTTTAAAGTAACCTTAATTTTAACAGTATGGTATTTTTTATTACCTATTTTTATTTCCTCTTCGCCTTCCTTATTTGCTATCATTTTGTGAAAACTGAAATCCCTGGGGCATATAATGCCAAAAAGCTTTGATTTTTGTTTACTTTTTACCAAACTCAAAAATCCAAATTCAGGAGTTTGAATCCAGGGAGTTTTGTCAATCTTCAGTATCCTTTGTTTTTTCTTTCCATTTTTTTCTAAATGAACCGTGATGGTATTTTCTTTTCTTACTGCTACAAATCTATTATTTTTTTTAATTACGCTCCACTTTAGGGTTGAGCCATCTTTTTTATGCAAAAGAAACAAACGATTTTCTCCAGGCTTTATAGCCTGAATGAGGATTCTATCTGATGTTTCTTTGATAATCCTCCATGTAACCCTAATTTGTTTATTCTTTGTAATTTCTTTATAATGATATATTTTATGAGGATAAAGGCTAATAACCGTCAGAAAAAATCCTATAGGTAGTAAAAGAAAATTTCTCATTATTTCTTATATTACAAAATCTCTCTCAAAAATTAAAGTTAACTACAATTGCTTCGCACTTGTTATCCTTGACACCATGGATGGAAATCTTTACCCTTTTCTTATGAAAGACATTCCCTATAATAAATATGTTGATTATGCTCTCTTAAAACCTACTGTTACACCCCAAGAAATTACTAAGGGGTGTAAGGAAGCTATAAAGCATGAGTTTATGTCCTTTTTTGTCCCCCCTGGATATGTTAATTTAGCTGTTCATAATTTAAAAAACACTTCTGTAAAGGTAGGGACGGTAATTGGTTTTCCTATGGGTTATACCGATTCTAAGACCAAAATCTATGAAGCTCAACAGGCGGTTA
>Ga0209410_1000122_pt1 | contig 31976 bp, 31 predicted proteins | sample Mar14436cmmetaG_FD_184135 | JGI IMG/M metagenome (GOLD analysis project Ga0209410, IMG submission 184135) | Marine hydrothermal vent microbial communities from Guaymas Basin, Gulf of California to study Microbial Dark Matter (Phase II) - Marker... ... | reverse complement strand
AGAGGCTTGGGAGATGGCCGACTCAGACCTAGACCTCACCAACGCCGGAATATTGATGACGAGGAGCGGGGCTAGGGGCTCCATAATCAACATAGGGCAGATGACCGCTTGCTTAGGCCAGCAATCTGTCCGCGGGAAGAGAATCATGCGCGGATACTTGGAGAGGGCTCTACCGCACTTTAAGATTGGAGACTCGACTCCTAAGGCTAGAGGCTTCGTCTACTCGTCCTTTAGGGACGGCTTAGATCCTGTTGAGTTCTTCTTCCACGCGATGGGAGGCAGGGAAGGCTTGGTCGACACGGCTGTGAGAACTCAGCAGAGCGGTTACATGCAGAGGCGCCTGATAAACGCCATGGAGCATCTCCACGTCGAGTATGACGGGACTGTCAGGGGTCCCCTTGGAGAGATTATCCAGTTTAGATACGGAGAAGACGGAGTTGACCCCGCCAAGAGTGATCACGGTAAGGCAGTCAACGTTGGGAGACTCATCGACCGCATCAAGCTCATGATGGGCGCCGGCGAACCCGCACCTAAATCTTACATCGAAGAGAGACTTAAAGAGGCTGAGGATAAGCTCACTCCTCTCCTCATAGAGGAGCTCAGGAAAACCCTCTACAAAGCAGAGCTGAGCCGTGAAGGCGTAGACCTAGCGATCCGTCAGACGATAGAGAACTATAGGATGGCCCTCGTTGAGCCCGGCGAGGCCATAGGGATAGTTGCGGCTCAGTCGATAGGAGAGCCGGGAACCCAGATGACCCTGAGAACCTTCCACTACGCCGGTGTCAGGGAACAGAACGTGACCATAGGGCTTCCAAGGCTCATCGAGATAGTTGATGCTAGGAGAGTTCCTTCAACCCCAATAATGACCATATACCTCGACGAGGAGCATAAGAGAGAGAGGGAGAAGGCCGCGGAGGTCGCGCGGAGAATAGTCTACACGAAGCTCGGAGACTTGGCAAGCGACACTTACATAGACCCGCAGACCGGCGGAATCGTAATGAAGCTCGACCCCAACCTAATGAAGGATAAAGGTGTCACCCTTGAACTCTTGAAGGAGAGGATCGTGGTACCTGACTGCTCCGTCAGATTCGTTGAGGACAGCATAATCTTCGAACCGAAGAAAGAGGTCAACCTCAAGAGGCTTCTGGACAAGATCTTATCCCTCTACATTAAGGGGGTACCGGGAATAAAGAGGGTCCGCGTCACCGAGGAGGAGGGCGAGTGGATCATAAGAACTGAAGGGTCGAACCTCTCGGAGGTACTCAAAGTTAAAGGCATCGATCCAACGCGGACTACAACGAATAACGTACACGAGATCGCTGGAACTCTCGGAATAGAGGCCGCGAGGAACGCTCTAATAAAGGAGGCCATGGGAGTTCTGGAGGATCAAGGCTTAGATGTCGATATTAGACACGTTATGCTCGTAGCCGACATTATGACGGCTACCGGAATCGTCCGACAGATTGGGAGACACGGGATAAGCGGAGAGAAGTCGAGCATCCTCGCCAAAGCGGCGTTCGAGATCACAATCCCGAACATTGTGGAGGCCGCTGTTAGGGGTGGAAGGGACCCGCTTAAAGGAGTCACCGAGAACGTGATCGTTGGACAAGCCATCCCGATCGGAACGGGACTGGTTGACATTTATATGTCAGCTTCGCAGCTTATAAGAGGGAAGGATGGGGAGAGAGGCGATTCAGCGGGTGGTAAACCTCGCTAAGTCCATAGGTATGGCCGTGAAGACGGGGAAGGTTCTCTTCGGCGCCAAGAGCGCCCTCAAAAATGCAAAGACTGGAAAAGCTAGGCTCATCATAGTTGCGTCGAACTGTCCACCTGAGATTCGCCAAGACCTTGAATATTACTGTAAGCTTTCAGGTATCCCCCTAATCGTTTATGATGGAACAAGTTTGGAGTTAGGTGCGGTCTGCGGAAAACCCTTCACTGTTTCAGCTATGACCATAAGGGAGCCGGGGGACTCGGATATAATGAAGGTCGTGGTGAGGAAGAATGTATAAGGGGATTAAACTCACAAACAAGGAGATGCGTTACATAGCTCTCTTCGAGAGCGTAACCGGGGCCACAGTTGTGGACTGCATAGTGGACGACCGTCTAAACCGAATAATCTTCGTGATCAAGGAGGGAGACGCCGGACTCGCCATAGGGAAGAGAGGGAAGAACATAGCCTTACTTGAGAGGCTGACCGGCAAGAAACACGAAATCATCGAGTTCTCAGATGACCCCACACAGTTCATAAAGAACGCTCTGAAACCCGCAACTGTCAGGGAGGTTAGAATGATACAGAGGCTGGACGGGAAGCCGGTAGCCGTGGTTACCGTCGAACCGAGAGACAAAGGCGTAGCCATCGGAAGAAACGGTAGGAACGCTGAGCGGCTTAGGTTCCTAGTTAAAAGGTACTTCCAGATAGAGAACGTCTCGATCCTATAGGCGCTCCAGAGGCCCCCCTTATCATTCAAGGAATCTCCTCAGCCAATCATATAAACTTCTTTTACGTCTGAACGGTGGAGGGTTCATGTTGAGGGATATACATCTATGTTAGAAACTTTCTTAACTTGTGAAGGTAGAGAACGGAGACGGATGAGGAGATGTCTAGGGTTCACGGTGTTGAGCTCCTCCCCGGAGAGAAGGTGGAACTTGTCTCGAAGCCCCACCCCTTATCCTTCCTCAAGTATTATATGGTCTCGGTTTACTTAATGTTCCTCTCATTCTCTCTAGCATGGCTTTACTATTATTTGCAGGCGCACAACTCTCTCTTAGCTATATTAGATACGGTCTTTGGACTTGCAGGATTAAGAACTGAGGAGACCATTCTCCTCATACTCTTCTGGGTTCTCCTCTTAGGAGGCGGATACGTGATGAGCGTTCTCTGGGCAACTAAAATGCCTCTTCTCTACTTGGTTACGGTCACAGCCGCCGGAACGTTCTTAGAATTTTATCTCTCCCCACCAATCTTTATTCCAAGGGCCATAATTAAACTGGTATTGATGGGGATGGTTGCTCTCCTTGGGGGAGTTGCGACGGAAGCATACAGGAGAGGGTGCACTTACATCTTGACCAACTACAGGATAATCATGAAGAAAAAGTTTGTAAGTAGAGAGGAAAGGGAGATAACCTACGATAGGATAGCTGACATCAACGTGAGACAAGGAATCCTTGGAAGAATCTTCAATTATGGGTCAATAATTCCCATAGTGGACTCGAGCTTCGTCAGGGGGGAAGACCTAGCTCTCGCCTCAACCCTTAAGAAGGCTTCCGTGGGTGTTGGGGGTGGAAAGACCTTCCAGAAGCCTAGAACGGCAACGTACTTTTCACTTCACGGAATATCCAACCTGAGGAAGGTCCGTGCAATAATAAGCTTAAAACGTTTAGAGTCTCGAGAGGCACCTATCCTGATGAGGATCGAGAAGTTGCTCGAAGGGACGAGAGAAGCCACTTAACGTATCGTCGCCGCAGCCTTTGAAACGAAGAACTCTAGCCTAACTCTCTTGCTTAAGACTTTCTTCGTTACGTATCACGATTAAACGCTCGAAGTCTCTCTCTAAGAGGTTTATCCAGCCGCGTTCGAAGTGGAAGACTGCGTTATCGTTGATCAGCCTAACTTTGCAGGAGTAATGGCCGCTTGGGTCTCTACCCTTACACTCACACTCTTTAGAGGGGAGAAAACCGCACTTGGATACGCATAAGGCATCTATATACTCTTGCATCGCAAAGAAAAGCCTCTTTGGATTGAGTAAAGGCATGAATCTCTCCGATATCATCTTTATGTCTCTCTTCCTCATCTCGTCCCTCGCCGCTTTAGAGAACCTCCTGCCCGCGAGAAAACCCATGTTAAAGTCTCTGTCCTTCAGTTTCTTAGCCATCTCATTAACGAAATCCTTACCTATGATTCCGGTTTTCGACCTTGGCTTAGTAATAACCCTTAACAGGATTCTATCATCAAACTCGGCGTGGGATGCGACATAGTCTACCCCTTCACTCCAAACCTTCCTATCTTTATCCTTGTAGCCTTTCACCGCCATCAGTAACTTCACCTTCTCGACAAGACCCTTTTCCTTCAGTTCGACACCCATTCACCATCTCACCTCCGCACGGTTCACCATTCAACTACCGAAAATGGAAGAGTCCCGCTCACGTGGATATCCTCAAACCTTGAGGCATCTAGGACTCGAATGAAAATTCCATTTCCTATACTAACGATTCTCGTGGAGGCTAATAACGCTTCCCTTTACTCGGATTCCTGCTCCGAGCTAAGCCCCTCGAGGGGCTCCGAAGACCCTCCTCTCGATTTGAATCGTCACAAAAAAGAGAAGGGGGTCTCTGAGGCCTAAGATCGGCCTATACTATCTTGTAGTACTCGTTTATCTCCTTCTCGTACTCGCCGATGATGCCGGACTCCACATCATCAACCTTGACAGACCTTTTCAGTAGTGAAGATTCGATTAAGGCATAGGAGGCCGCTAAATCTCTCAGACCTTCCCTCCCGCTAGTCTCCATCTCCCTCCTGTCCCAAATAGCCCTAAGGAACTCTAAGGTCTCTAAGGCCATGGGGTCAGTTATCCCGTAAGGGAAGAACTTCTCCTTGACTTCCCTCGAAGCCTCCTTCTCAAAGAGTTTTCTTATGTTGATTCTGGTTCCATCATCTAGAATTAGGTTCTCACCTTTGATGCACCCTTTCGTGCCGTAGATGGCTCTGATCCCCGGTAACGTTGTTGGTTCACCGTGTCCCGCCCAGGAGAAGAAGACTGTTCCTATAGCTCCAGTTTCAAACGTTATGAGGGCGAAGAAGGTGTCATCGACTTCGCACGTGACACTCTCCATAACCTTTCCAGCCTTGTCACGGGTCACCCTAACCTTCTCGATAGTTCTGACTATACTTGAGACCTCATCGACTTCGCCGCAGAGATACCTCAATATGTGAAAGAGGTGGACGCCCATGTCGATTGTAGCTCCGCCGCCAGCGAACATCTTTTTGTGGCGCCAAGCAGTTTCGGCAACTATCTTGTCAGGAGACCACCAGCCGCCAAGTATTCCGTACAGAACCATCTGAACATCGCCGATGTACCCTTCGTCTATAACCCACTTCGTCATTCTTATGTCAGGGAAGTACCGAGTGTTCTCGGCGACTCCTAAAACCTTCCTAGCTTTCTCAGCCGCCTCTACCATCCTACGGGCCGCCTTCACGGTTATGGCTATAGGCTTCTCCACGAGAACATGTTTTCCAGCATTCAGACTGTCGATCGCTATTGTGTGGTGCGACAGAACCGAGGTGTATATCTCAACTGCGTCGATGTCAGCCCTCTTCAGCATCTCCCTATAATCGGTGTACGTCTCCACTGGAAAATCCTTCTGGAAGTCGTAGACGTAGATGTGGGGAACATTAAGGGGGTCGCCAGGAGGCCCAACGGGTTGCCGCGGAGGAGGCCCTTCGCCTCTCCTCCTAAACCTTTCAGCGTCACCGGGTTTCCGAGCTACAAGTGCAGCGATCCTGACGTCCACGTCCTTTTCAAGGAGAGCCTTATATCCATGGAGGTGCGCTGGCATTATTCTACCGCAACCGATAAGAGCAACATTAATCCTCTTAGGAATCTTCCTTCCCTCCTTCAATCTCCAATTCCTAACTCACTTAGGTATACGGTTCTATCCTCCTTCATCGAGATAAGCCCAGCTTCTAGGATGGCTTGGGCGTCCCTGTTGTAGAGGGCTGATAGTAGGCTGTCGAAAGGCCGGTCCTCAAGGATGCACGTGACGAAGTGTTCAGGACCGTTCCTCCTACCCTTCTCCAAGGGAGGGACCTCCAAAATCTTCCATTTTCTACTGTCAGCCGTATAAATTCTGAGGGTCTCTGCGCCTGCGGCTATAACCCCTTCACTCCCGTTCAGTATTAAAGTGTATCTTGGAGGCACACCCTCACCTATCTGAGACCATGAAGCCTCGGCTATGCCCATAGCCCGCTTATAACCCATCAACAAAACCGCGTTGTCTTCGACGTTAAGATAGTCCCTCACGTAGGTTCCGCCAAGGGCCGTAGCCTTCTCCGGAACCCCCAAAATCCACCGGCACATGTTAGCCCCATAACAGCAGTAGTCCATAAACGCCCCAGCCCCATTCAGCTCGGCGTTGTAGAGCCACTCGTAAAAGTAGGGAGAACACCCGATCTCCTTAGGCCCTTCATGGGCGGCTCTGTACCTAACCATGTAAACCCTGCCTATGCGGCCTTCCTCCGCCAGAGTATATGCGTAACGCATAGGCGGGAACCATGCAGTTGGATAGTTGATCATCAGTTTTACTCCGTACCGTCGGGCTGCATCGAACATTCTCTGAGCTTGTTCTAGATTGGCCGCCATCGGCTTCTCAACCATGACGTGGATTCCTCGTTCTGAAGCGGCTTCCGTGACATCAGCGTGGCGGCTATTCTCCGTGTAAACCAAGACGGCTTCGACATCCTCTTTCTTTAGGAGCTCCTCGTAGTTCCTGTACGTTCTCTTCACACCATATTCCCTTCTAATTTTGGAGAGGAGAGGCTCGTTCACGTCGGCTGCAGATATAATCTCCGCGTTGGATAGTTCTCTGAATTCTTTCAGAATTCCCCATACGTGGTCATGGACTAGTCCTACAACCCCCAACTTAACCTTGCTCGTCATGGTAGACTCTCTCTCAGAAGGCAATAAATATCTTCAGAAGATACGATCTAAAATATTTTACTCAACTCAAAATCTTGCGGTATTTCACTTTTTATCCAGCATCAAAAGAAAGGAGAAATAGCAAGTTTAACTCTTGAAAAGGTTTCCCCATTAAGCGCTGTAAGTTATGTAGACTCTAAACTGATCTTGATTATCGTTTGCTGGGAGTCTGTAAGATCGAGATAGTGTCGCCCTCATGGCTGGAGGGCCGGAGAAGGCTGAAGGAGACGAAGATCACTGCAGTCGGTATCGGAGAGCTGGGATACGCGGAACAGGGAAAGTTAAACTGGACACCTTAATCTGACGGGAAACGTGGGGCCGCCCGTTCATGTGCACAGAAAGGTTTTTAGGAGATTCTTGGTCAATCAGCGTTTATACCCGATCTTTCTTAAGAATTCTTTACGCCATCTTACGCCCTCTCCGTTTTCTATCCCCCTCGGCTTCATACCATCTATAACCCCGAGTATACCCCTCCCCTGCTCCGTCTCCGCAACTATGACCTCCAAGGGATTAGCTGTGGCAGCATAGATCGTGCAGACCTCTGGGACCATCTTTACCGCGTTGAGCACATTTATCGGGTACGCTCCACGCATAAAGATTATGAAAGAGTGACCGCAGCCCAAGCGTAACATGTTCTCGGCAGCCGCCCTCTTAAGCTCCTCATCCGTTCCTTCGGTTCGGACAAGCCGTTCACCGCTGCTCTCGCAGAAGGCCAGCCCAAACTTTATTCCCGGAACAGAGTTCACCATAGCCTCGTAGAGGTCTTCAACGGTCTTTATGAAGTGTGCTGTTCCCAGTATTAGATTGCTGTCCTTTGGTATATCCACCTTAACAACCTTGATCTCCAACCCGTAGTTCCCTCCTGAAGTGTAACAAAGAAAAAATAGTGTATTAGAGGGTTAAATAGGTTATTCGGGTTAAGGATCATGCACGTGTTGGGAGGGTCTTCTACCTGCTGGTGGGCGGGGTCGCCTCCCTTAGGATGGCGTTAGCGCTCTTCCACCGGTCCCGCAGAATCTCTATTATGCCGGATAATCCGGTGTGGACAGAGTAGAAAATATAACATAAGTAAGCGCATTTGGTGCATTCGCTGTATTTACGTCTGAGCTCGTCGAATCTCGGGCTGTCCCAGAGGTCCGGTAGATCGAATATGGACGCCACGGGCTCCCTGCTGTGGCACCCGGCAACTCTCCCCTTATGGTCCACAACCAGAAAGTTCTGGAGAGCTTTACACTTCCACGTTCTCTCACCAGTTAAAGCAAGATTCTTAACTGCGTCTAAGGTCTTGTCGGTGATGTATATATAATTGCTCTTTCGCTTCATTGCTTTTAAGGTTGAGCAGAGATCAGCTAAAGCCTTCCTGTCAGTTATCGTGTATTCATCAACTTTTTTCCCTATGGAGAACATCCCGTCCTTGAAGGGGTAGTCATACCAGTATAGGCAGTACCAAACTGGAATCTCCCTCTCGATGAAGTACTTCGTGAAGTCTACTATCTCGTGTATGTTGAGTTGTGAGATTGTCGGCGAGACGCCTACGCGGATTCCCTCCTTCTTAAGCTTGAAGATAGCGTCCATGGCTCTTCTCCATGCACCTTTGACGCCCTTCAAGTAGTCGTTCTTCTCTTCGTCTAAGGTGTCTATCGAGATCGCGACGAAATCGACGTTTCGAAGGTCGTCGATCTTCTCGACAGCCATGCTGCCGTTATCGTACACTGTAGTTATGAAGTACCTCGAGGAGTATTCGAGGATTTCCCCAATATCCTCCCTCAGGAGGGGGTTCCCCCCTGAGAAGACTATCTCCAGAACTCCTAGATCACGCAGAATATCAAGCCCCTTCTTGACCTCCTCCGTGGAGAGTTCAGATGGATCCTGATCCGCCCAAACGTTGCATCCCCTGCAACGGTAGTTGCACCTTCTTGTTATCATCCACTGAGCATGATAGGTCCGTTTAGGCTTCAACGAACGCTTGAGGAGGCCTAGCAGTTTGGAAGATGATAGAGTCATACCGTCTGCCCCTTAACCTTCTCTGAGAGATAATAAATCTTTCTCAAGATGACCTTTTATGGTTTAAGGGAACTCAATGTATAGTGTACTACGCATCATTATCCTCCAAGACTAAGAAGAAGCAGTTTATTATCCACATTTTCACGAGGTTCAACGAATTAATGGGCTGTAATCACCCCGTAGAGTCCGCCTGTGCAGAAGACAAAGAGTCTGAGAAAGTCTATGAGGGGATATGTGAAGGCTATAACATACTCTCCGCTCTTCAAGGCTTTAACGAAGTAGAAGGCTGTGAGGATGACTAATGGGAGAACGGTAATGGACAGAAGGGGAACCAAGAAGAGCACGTTAACTGTGGACGCCAGAAACGCCAAGGCCACGCACGCCGCCAGCCACGCCAAGAAGAGGGTTAAAGTCGCCATGATCCATCGGGGAATACTCTCCTTTATACCTCTCCTCCTCAAGAGTAAGGCTCCTCCCCTACCGTAGTTGAACGTCTGCTTCAGGAGGGTTCTCAGTGAGGACCTGTGCTGATGCTTGATGACGGAGTTTGGGTCGAGCACCATCTTGTATCCCATTCTACATGCCCGCTCGACGAGTTCATCTTCGTCGAAGCCGTACAAGATGTTCTCATCGAAGCCTCCAGCCTCCTCTATGACTTTCCTCCGCAGAGCCATGTTACAGCCAGCCGGGTAACGGAGGAAAAGTTTCACGTTTTCGAGAACCTCACGCTTCTTGAACCTTCTCAGGACGGGCATTACGCTGCTGTCTGCGTATCTCGATAGGAAGTCGTCCCTATACCTCACTACGGTTCCCCCGACACAGCCGACCTCCGGGTCCTCGAAGTTTCTCACCATAACCTTTATCCAGTCCTCGGTGACAACACAGTCCGCATCTGTGAAGAGTATGATCTCTCCTCTGCTGTTTTTGACGCCCGTGTTTCTGGCCACGTTGATTCCTCTTCTCCTTTCTACTATAAGCTTGACGGGATACATCTTCACGATCTTCTCGGTTCCGTCGGTTGAGCCCCCATCTACAACTATGATCTCGAGTTTATCTCTGGCGTAGTCGACTCTCATTAAAGACTCTAAGAGGTCTCCTATCGTAGCCTCAGCATTCATGGCTGGGATGATCACGGAGACCGTTGGCTCGTAGGGGCTTCCTTCCAAACCCAACCCCATGCGTATTTCTATATGAGGCTTTATTTCTCTTCCGCAATCCGGAGAGGACATAAGCGGCTGAATGCGATAGGGATATATCGTGAGAGGCCGCTAGTGGATGCGGAGTCGTCTCCATAAGGCTTGGTGGATGGAAGACTCTTCATGTCTCTGGGAGAGAGGAAACCTAAGGTTTCAGTGATAGTGGTGAACGCCAAGGGAACCAAGCAGCTCGAGGAGTGCTTGAGAGCCCTCATGGAGACGGACTACCCCAACTACGATGTGACCGTCGTCGACTGTTTAACAACTGGAATCTCGGAGTGGATGAGAGAACGTTTCCCAGACGTTAGACTCATCCACTTCGACCATGACATTGGAGCCTCAGCATCCCACAACGTAGAAGAGAAAACATTGGACCCCACAGTGAAGTACCTCTCCTTTCTAGACAACGATGCAGTAGTAACTAAGAGCTGGTTGAGAGAACTCGTCAACGTTATGGAGAGCGACGAAGCCATAGGAATGGCTCAAGCTAAGATCATCCTAGCCAAGGACCGTCGAATCTTAGATCATGCGGGAATAGCTCTAGACGTTCTCGGCACTTGGTATACAACTCGGGGAATGAGGGAAGATAAACTCAGGAAGGTCTTCGAGATATTCGCCGCCTCATCTGCGGCGTGCATTGTGAGGAGGGAGGTCTTCGAGGAGGCTGGAGGCTTCGATCCGGACTACTTCATCTATGACGACGATACCGATCTATCCTTCAGGATAAGACTGCTTGGGTATAAGGTTGTCTTCGTTCCTTCAGCTGTTGTGATTCACTTAGGTGAGCAAGCTAAGGCTCTCTCCCCAAGGAAGTTATATCACTCCGTAAAGAATAGAACTTGCACAATGCTCAAGAACTACGAGCTTAGGAACCTGTGGTGGAGATTCATCTTATACTCCGTATTAACCGTAATGGCGGCTCTCACCCTCTTCGCAATGGGGAAGCGAAGGGAATCAAAGGAGGTCTTTAGGGGCATTCTCTACCCCATCAGGAACGTGAGGAGGATCTGGGAGAAGAGACTACGCATACAGGCTAAGAGGCGTTTGAGGGACTCCGAACTCCTTAAGAGAGGTCTCCTGAGGAGTGACATTTACCCTACACTGCTGGACCTCAAGTCGAAGTTAAGGTACATTAAGGGATAAACTTAAGTATTAGACCGACTCTCAGTTTTTCGGCTCTAACTAACTGCGGTTCCTGAGGGCTGTGGTATGTCTCCAGTCTTTAAGATGGGAGTGATCGGCGTCGGGACCATGGGGAAAACCCATATACAAACATGCAGAGTTCAGGAGAACGTCGAGGTCGTCGCTATAGCCGACATAAATAAAGAGATTCTGAAATCCGTGAGTGAGAGATTTGGCATAGAGAACGCTTTCACGGACTACCGGGACATCCTGAGGATGAAGGAGGTTGAGGCTGTAGTGATCTGCACGCCTCCATTCACCCACGCAAAGATCGCATGCGACGCGGCCTCCGCTGGTAAACATATCCTCTGCGAGAAACCTATGGCCATGAACTCTAGGGAGGCGGAGGCCATGGTTAAAGCTTCCCGGAAAGCCGGAGTTGTATTAGGAATCTGCTCGGCAAGATCACGTTTCTCTCCGCACGTTGAGTTAGCCAAAAGATACCTCTCGGAGGGTAAGCTTGGCCGAGTCTATTATGCTAGGTTCACCATGTTCCGTCGTAGAGGGAGACCCGGCATAGACATCCTGAAGACTTCTAAGTGGTTCATCGACTCCAGAAAGGCTGGCGGTGGGGCTCTCATCGATATTGGATGTTACGATATAGATGTTCTGCTTTACTTAATGGGGAGTCCTCAACCAGCATCGGTGAGCGCCGTAACATTCAAGGGGATCGAGCCGACCCCGAGTCTCGAGTCTCCCTTCGATGTCGAGGAGCACTCAACGGCCTTTGTGAGGTTCGAAGGAGGCCTCACAGCAACTTTTGAGACGGCGTGGGCGGCGAACATGGAGAACCGTAACGAGGTTTTGATCTTGGGGTCTAAGGGAGGGTTGAGGCTTAACCCCTTCACGTACTACACTGAGAAGGACGGTGAACAGGTCTCCTTCGGCGCCGACCTCTCCTCAAAACGGGTTCCCACAATGGAGAGGCTCATAGAGGACTTTGTGAATGCCTGTGTTGAGGATGGGAGTCCCAAGACCCCCGGAGAAGACGGCCTAAAGGTTATGCAGATAATCGATATGGCTTACCTTTCCGCTAAGTTGGGTAGGGAGGTAACCCTCAAAGAGCTTCAGAGTTACGCTTAACAATCTCCTTTCCTTAGTCAACCAGCAATTCTCGGGTTTCCCTAAGCATTCTCACCTTGTTCCCTTAAGGAGATCAGCCGCCGTCTTTAATGAAGTCGGCACCTAAAAAAGTTTATATACCTGTTGATAAAATATTTATTTGTTAATATCTTGAACTATCTCGATTAAATAACTGGAAACGTTAGCTATTTGATATCTACTACAACTAGAAGTTTCCCCCCTCATAAGAATATCCTCCCATCAAAAATAGAACAAGGAGGTGAGAGCGTGAAGATTCGAGTAGCCATAGCAGGGGTTGGCAACTGTGCTTCAGCCTTAGTGCAGGGAGTTCACTACTATGAGAATGTGAAGGAAGGTAACGTTCCGGGGATAATGCACGTAGACTTCGGAGGCTACCACATAAGAGACATAGAGTTCGTGGCGGCATTTGACGTGAACAAGTATAAGATAGGGAAGGACCTCAGCGAAGCCATATTCGCGGAGCCCAACTGTTGTGCAAGGTTCGCCAATCCAATGCCTAAGCTCGGCGTTAAGGTTCTGCCGGGACCGGTCTTGGACGGAGTCGCCCCCCACATGAGGGAGCCCTTCAAAGTGGACATCGACGACGACCCCGTCGACGTTGCGGAGGTGCTCAAAGAGGCAGACGCCGACATGCTCGTAAACTTCTTGCCGGTCGGCAGCTACAAAGCTACGCGCTACTACGCTGAGGCTGCTTTGAAGGCAGGATGCGCCTTCGTGAACTGCATACCAGAGTTCATAGCTAGCGACGAGGAGTGGGCTGGAAGGTTCGAGAAGGCGGGACTACCGATAGCCGGCGACGACATTAAGAGTCAGCTCGGCGCAACGATACTCCACCGGGCTTTGGTGAGGCTCTTCGTCGAGAGAGGCGTAATGATCGACGAGACGTACCAGCTGAATATAGGTGGGAACACGGACTTCCTGAACATGACTTACGAGGAGAGGTTGAAGACGAAGAGAATCAGCAAAACCGAGGCTGTTACCAGCATGGTTCCCTACGAGGTTCCGACGAGGATAGGTCCCTCCGACTACGTGCCGTTTCTCGGAGACAAGAAGATATGCTACATCCACTTGAAGGGGAGGAAGTTCGGGAACCAGCCTGTCACCCTCTCGGCTAAGCTGGAGGTCGAAGACTCGCCGAACAGCGCGGGCATGGTGATCGATGTGATAAGGGCGGTCAAGCTGGCGTTAGACAGAGGGATAGCCGGTCCACTGATAAGCATATCAGCGTACGCCTTCAAGCATCCGCCGGTTCAGGTGGAAGACCATATAGCGCGGAAGTGGGTCGAGGAGTTTATCAGGGGCGAGAGGGAACGCTGACCTGAGGAGAACGTCTCCGCCAATCTTTCTCCCTCCTCATGGTAAAGGAGTCTTCTAATGCTCGTCGGGGATGATCGTGATGAAAGCCCTGATAATAGCTGCTGGAAGAGGTGAACGGCTTAGGCCACTAACGGATAGGAATCCCAAGCCGTTGATACCACTATTGGGGTTAAGTTTGATCGAGAGGGTTATCCTCTCGGCTGTGGAGGCTGGGATATTTGAGTTTGTTGTTTCGACTGGGTATTTAGGGGAGAGGGTGAGGAGTTTCCTCGGTGACGGTTCCAAATACGGCGTTAGTATAGAGTATGTGAAGAGCAGATTTTGGAGTATGGGTAACGGGTTCTCCGTCTTCGAGGCGAGAACCCTCTTAAATGGGAAGTTCATCCTCCTAATGTCAGACCACATATTCAACCCTAAGATTTTGGAGTCTCTGCTGGATTTTGATGTCGAGGAGGATGAATGTGCCTTATGTGTCGATGTGGGTATGAGGAACCCCATTGACCTTGAGGACGCCACGAAAGTCATGGTTCTCAACGGTAAGATAATCGACATAGGGAAGAGCTTGAAAAAGTATAACGGTGTGGACATGGGTATATTCCTCTGTTCTCCAGTAATCTTCGACGCTCTAAAAAGAACCATAAGGAAAGGCTTGTACTCTCTTACGGATGGCGTAAGGGAGCTCGCTAGAGAGGGAAAGATGAGGGCATACTGCATAGACGAGGAGGAGGCGTACTGGATCGACGTAGACACTCTTGAGAGCTTGAAGATCGCGGAGAGGATTCTCCTCTCCCATAACTACACGATGTATGGTCTTAAGGGTGAGATTCCGCAGCTCGACGAAAAGACGGGAACCGCGGTAAAAGCTCAACGTGGTGGAGAGCGTTGGAGAAGTTAAGTTTCGAGAAGGAGAAAGGGGCTTCGGACCTACTGGCTCATTACGTTCACAGGCCGATAGAGAACAAGATCGTTCTCTACCTGATGCGGACACGGGTTACGCCGAACCAGATAACGATCCTAACGAACATTCTGGCCTACGTTGTAGCTGCCCTCTACTTCCTTGGTTTTCTTCTGCCCGGTTCGATTCTCAGCTTCGTGGTCGGTCTGATGGATGGACTGGACGGGAAGCTTGCTAGGGCTAAGAACCAAACGACGAAGCTCGGCAAGATGGAGCACGCCTTCGATCTCCTCTTCGAGTTCTCTTGGCTTGTAGCGTTATCCCTGTACCTCTACAACAGCTCGGGTGAGGCTTCGCCATTAATATTTGCTCTTTTCTCGATCCTCTTCATCTCGTTCTATCGTTACTGTTATGACACCTTCAGCCGAACCATGAAAACGAGTCTAGACATATACGGGGACTTTGAGAGAGTCTTCAGGAGAATAGCTGGGAGAAGGAACCTCTATAATATCCACATACTCGTCGGCATCCTCTTGGGGGTTCCATCCTACTCCCTTATGAGCATCACGGTTCACGCGGGTTTGACAGCCCTGATTTACGCGTGGAGAACCGCCAAACACTTGCATGCCGCCGATAAAGCTTTACAGCCGCCAAGCTAAAAGGGGGAGAGACCGTAAAACTTTATTAACAATTCGTCTCTCGTTGGTAGGTGGGTTTTCCCAGAGGGTCTGAAAGGGAGGCTCCCTTGGAGGGGTTTGCATGAAGAAGTACGAGAACTTCAGCGAATGGTTCGACGAGGTTCTCTTCAACGCTGATATACTGGACTACAGGTATCCCGTCAAGGGCTTCGCGGTCTATAAAGGCTGGGGATGGCGTATCGTGAGGAAGATAATCCAGATGCTTGAGGAGAGACTTGAAGCTTCAGGCCACAACCCAATGCTCTTCCCCGTAGTCATACCTGAGGACTACTTCGCGAAGGAGGCTGAGCATATAGAAGGTTTCAGAGCGGAGGTCTTCTGGATAACGCAGGCTGGAAACCGTAAACTCGCTAGGAAGATGCTCTTAAGACCTACATCGGAGACGGCTATGTACCCACTCTTCTCCTACTGGATAAGGTCTCACGCGGACCTCCCTTTGAAGGTGTTCCAGAGCGTCCCGGTTTACCGTTACGAGACTAAGGCGACGAGGCCTCTTCTGAGAATGAGGGAGTTCCTATGGAACGAGGCTCACACCGCACATAAAGACTGGGAGGACGCGGAGAGACAGGTTCAGGAAGCCGTGAGAATATACAAGGAGGTCTTCAGGAGGCTGGGCTTAGGCTTCCTCATACTAAAGAGACCTGACTTCGACAAGTTCGCTGGAGCCGTGTACTCCCTAGCCTTCGACGCTTGGAACCCGGACGGCCGAGTTAACCAGATAGGAACAGTCCACAATCTAGGTGAGAACTTCGCGAAGGCCTTCGACATAACCTACGAAGACGTGGATGGAAGTCACAAATACGTCTTCCAGACATGTTACGGGTTCGGGATAAGCCGAACCTTGGCAGCTCTGATCAGCCAGCACGGTGACGACCACGGTTTAGTTCTGCCCCCCGAAGTAGCGCCTGTCCAAGTTATTGTCATACCTATACCCTACAAAGGTGTGGAAGAGGAAGTCAAGAAGTACTCGAGAGAGGTCTACGAGCGGATAAAGAGGGAGGGGATAAGGGTTCAGATAGATGAGAGCGGGGATCAGCCTGGGGAGAAGTTTTACCGTTGGGAGATGTTCGGAGTCCCGGTTCGGGTTGAGGTTGGACCTAAAGACCTTGAGGAGAGGCAGGTAACCCTCTCCGAGAGGGTGAACTTGAAGCGGAGCAGAGTTAAGGTCGAGGAGATGATCCCCGCCATAAGAGAGCTCTTCGTCAAGATCACGAACGAGCTCGCCGAGAGAAGCCTCAAAACGATGGAGGAGATGATCGTCAACGCTCGGAGCTTAGAGGCCTTAAAGAACGCGATAAAGGAGAAGAAGATAGGTAGGGTTAACTGGTGTGGGAGACTGGAGTGCGCCGAAAAGATCAGGGAGGAGTCAGGAGGGGAGATTAGGGGCCACCGTTTCGACGTGGATGAACCTCCAGAAGGGCCCTGCATAATCTGTAAGGGAGAAGCCAAGCTGATAATATACGTAGCTAAGGCTTACTAGCCTCGGAGCTGAAGGGTTACGAAATCGGTTTCCAGAGAAAGGAACCTGAAGTAATTTCTCGAGGAATCTCCATGTTCCCTCGCTTGTTCATGTCTACTCCAGCCTTTTCCTCGAGTAAGTGTTAAGAAGGTTTTCATCCATCTGGTTCTGGAAGAGAGGTTAAAGGGGCTTGCTCAGGGTTCTCGGAGTCGTGCTCGCCCTCGTGGTCGCGGTCGCCTTGGTGGTGAAGCGGGTAAACTACGGGTTAGCCCTGATCATCGGCGCCTTAATATTAGGGGTTGCCTCAGGGTTGTCGCCTCACCAACTACTCGGAGTTCTCTCCGTAACCCTCAGGGACAGGGTGACCATCGACCTTGTTCTGATCACATCGCTTATACCGATCTTGGCTTCATGCATGAAGGAGACCGGGATGATCGACGGCTTGATCAAAGGTGTAAAGAGAGCGTTAATGGGACGCGGCGTCTTGGCGATGATGCCAGCCTTGATGGGTGCGCTTCCTATGCCTGGAGGAGCCCTCCTCTCAGCCCCACTCATAGACGAGGAGTCAGAGACGCTTGGTCTAAGCAAGGAGGAAAGGAGCTTCGTGAACGTTTGGTTCAGACACTGGAACTTCTTCGTCTACCCGCTGTCCTCCTCGCTGATACTCCTTGCGGGCTTGACGGGCTTCAGCCTCTACACCCTCATATTGATGAACATTCTCCCCGTGGTCCTATACTTAACGCTTGGATACCTAGTCTCGATAAGGGGAATCGAAGAGAAGAACCGTCCAGAGAAGCATGGAGACCCAAAAGCCTTAACCCACATTCTTTTAGGGGTCTCCCCCATCCTCTTGACGGTGGTTCTCAACTTGGCGGGTGTACACATGGCGGCGGCCCTGCTCATGGGTATAGCCTCAACCTTCCTGATCGGGAAGGTTGCTCCGCGTAAAGCCCTTAAGCTCTTAGTTAGAGGCTTCGATTGGAGGATCCCATTCGCTATCATAGGGGTTATGTACTTCAGGGGGATGATTGAGCATACGGACGTCTTCTCTGAGGTCTATCCATACTTGAGCGCCGTCGGATTGCCTATACTTCTTCTCCTCTTGGTCATGGACTGGGTTATAGGGTTTGCCACGGCTATGCCTAGCGCTGGAATAGCCATGGTCTTCCCCATAGCCTTAGTCTCCCTTGGAAGCCTCAACTTGGCGGTTGTAGGTATCTTGTACTCCACGTTGATCTTCGCCTACCTGATCTCGCCTATGCATCTCTGCCTCATACTTACGGTTGAGTATTATAAGGCTCGTTTGCATTCGGTATATAAGAAGCTGATACCGACAGCTTTAGCCTCATACCTCATCTTCTTAGCGTTCTTCACCCTTATGGGATGCCTACTCCCATAGAGCTCTTCTACCTTGAAACGAAGGGGTTCCCTTTGATGAAGAACCTGAGTTCCCGCTCCAAGTCTGCTTTGACCCCTATCCTGTGAGACCTGCCGATCTCGAAGTCAGAACCGTCGTCTAAGACGTAGACCTCGCTTCTCTCGGATGTAACGGGGACGCCGTTCAAGCTCTTATCGATCATGAGGGCTTTTGTAAGCCTCCCCGGACCACTCGTCAACTTGGTGATTTCGTTAACGGGCCTATTCCTCTTCATAGTTTCTATTCCCTTCTTCGGCTCTAAGGCTCTTATCAAGACGGCTCCGACATCTCCCGGCGCATGAGCAACTATGTTGAGCATCCAGTTGTTGTGGACGTTGTAGATGAAGAGTCTCCCGGGTTCCCCGAACATCAACCTGTTGTGTGGTTTCAAGCCTCGATGAGCCCTCGACGCCGGGTCTTCAGGCCCGTAATACGCCTCAGTCTCGACTATAACTCCCTCTAAAACCTCGTCGCCCAGCCTCCTAACAAGCCTCTTGCCGAGAAGATCCTTGGCCACAGCCTCCGGGTCTCTCTCGTAAAATTCTCTGGAGAGAACACCCATAAGAATCACCTCTTCCCGAGAAGGTTTCAGATCATATAGCTCGGTTCCTTCTCTAGGAGGGCCCGCTGTCTCCTCAAGCTCTCCACTAAGCGGCGTAGTTCGGGGTCGCTCATGGCTTCAGCCGTGATCTGAACCTCCGAGGATACAGCCTTCCTCTTAAGGTCTCTCAAGTCAAGTTTTATTCCGATCAGATGCAAGAGCTTGCGGAGCACATGGTAGGCTGCCTTCGGGTATGGCCCACGCACATATATGGGAACCGCACACCATAGGCTTATAACGTCGAGGCCCTTCCGCTTAGCCTGCCAGAGGACCTCGCTGTATATGCTCGTTGGACCCGTGTAGTCTGTGAGCTTCACCTCGGCCCTCTTGAGTTCTTCTGTGAGGTTGCTGTTGTTGGTCGTGGCTGTTATGTGAGGTTCACTCTCATGGTCGACATCCGCGAGGTATCCTCCTATCGTGTAGATGCGTTTGACATTCAACCTTTCCGCAAGCTTTAGTAAGGTTTGAGCGTATCGAGGCCAGTTCAGGTGAGGCTCCGATCCGAGGAGTAGGATGAGACTTATCTCCCCGTCCCCGCCTGCTTTGCTCTCACAGTAATAGAGCTCATTTGTAGGAGGATTATATGATTCGATGATCCCTCCCTTTATGGAGACTATGGGTCTCTGAATCTGGTAGTTGTAGAAGCCTTCTGAGGAGACCTTGCCGATCCTCTCCGCACCCAGCTTGTCGATTAAGTATCTTACTGTGAACGTTGAGACTTCTCCGGCGTTTCCCCACCCGCTCAAACCTATGATCATAACTGAGCTGCGGGGTCTAACAGCCTCCTCTATCTTCAACTCTTCACCCATTATGATGCTCTCCAACCTCTTATCTTGCTTTTCTAGGAGATAAAGGTTCAACCATGATTATGAGGAGCTGCCTCTCCACTTAGAGATTCGTATAGTCTCTTTATGTAGTTCGGTTCTTTGAGAACAGGCTCGGCTATACCTACCATGTCGGCTCCTAGGTCGAAGAGCCTGCGGGCGTCTTCAGCCGAACGGACATACCCGCTAACTAGGAGAAAGAGGTCGTATCGGCTCTTGAAGCTCCGAACGAACTCGAAGTCCGGCCTCTTCCTCGCTTCGTCCCTAATGTTGAAGTGAACCCCGAAGACCTCAAGTTCGCTGATGTAGTCAAGTATCGGAGTATAGTCGTCGATTACGCCCAACCTAAACTTGACGATGATTGGGATGTCGAGCCTCGAGAACTCTGAGAGCCAGAGGAATAGGTTTCGCCTATTCTCAGGGAGAACCATCGCTCTGAGGAGGCCCCTCTCCAAGTAAGGCCTATACCCTCCGTGGACGTTCAGTTCGAGGATGTCTCCCCCAGCCTCCTTGAAACATTCAGCGGCCTCTAATCCCCATTCAAGTCTGGGAGTGGCAAGGTTCACGCAGACGGCGATGCCCAGCTTCCTCTTAATTGTTGAGACTTCCCTTTCGAAGAACCGGATGCAATCTTCACGGTTAGGCGGAAGGAAATGTCCAGCCCTTCCGTAAGCTGGGGGCTCCGCTAAGTAGGCTCCGATCTGGACTAACGCGCAACCTTCGCCCCTCTCTGCGCAGAAGGAGCCGTCTGTGTGGCCCATCATGGATGAAAGGAAGAGTCCTCCCTTCAGCCTTTCATGTAGGCTCATCTTGCCGGGCCTTCTTCGCTTCCGGCTTCTCGACTATCTTCACGTTTATCTGGAATATGTCCTCGGTGATCACGTTTCCTCTGACGGTCTTCCTGCGTCTCTCGCCTTTCTCGCGGGGTTTAAATCCTGTTCCGCCGCTGAGTATAACCCTCATCTTTGCTCCTCCATGGATGTCCGGGCGCATGGGGAAGCCGTCCCTGTCGCTCCCACCCGTTATCATTATTTTGTGTCCGGAAAGCCCTATGAGCGACCCGTCAACCACGTCTCCGATCTTCCTCCCTATGAAGGGAACAGCCCGGCTTCCCTCGATCTCGACGGTCTTCGCCTTACCAGTCTCAGGATCGGAGACTACAACCTTGAACTTCGCCATAAGGTTTACACTCCTCAGGTAACCGTCTCTTTACCGGTTACTGAGCCAGATTTAAACTTATAAGTGTTGACCCTCCAAAGGCTCCCCGTTAAGATTTAATAAGCGGCTCTTGGAGGTTTATTCTCTCTTGGAGATGACGGCCTTGAAGGTTAGGGTTAAGGACACCCTGATAGAACTCGTTAAGGGAGACATAACGGACTTGAACGTTGAGTGCATAGTCAACGCCGCGAACAGCCATCTAAGGCTTGGGGGAGGGGTTGCCGGAGCCATAAGGAGGAGAGGAGGACCAAGCATCCAGAAGGAGTGTAACGAGATAATAGCCAAGAGAGGGAGAGTTCCCGTTGGAGAGGCCGTGATAACCGGTGGAGGAAACCTCAAGGCTAGATACGTGATTCACGCGGTTGGACCTGTGCACGGGGAAGGCGACGAAGATAACAAGCTCAGAAGGGCAACAGTCAACAGCCTCAAACTGGCGGACGAGCATAAGATAAGGAGCATAGCATTCCCTGCGATCTCAACCGGATACTTCGGTCTCCCCAAAGACAGATGTGCCAGAAACATGCTGAACGCAACCCTTGAATACGTCAGGAAAGGAACAGGGATCGAACACATAATCTTCTGCCTCTACGACGAAGAGACCTACAGAATCTTCGAGGAGACTTTGAAAGAGATCACTTGAACGACGCGGTGATTAAAGACTCCTTAAGGTTTGGTTGGCGTGAATGTTAATGGATGTCTTTAACGCGTTTCTCCAGCTCCTCAACGATCAGTTCCGCGTTCGGCGTAGAAGGTATCTCAGCCTTCTCAAAACCCTTAGAAGGCTTCGTCAGGGGCTTCGTCGCGTCGAACCCGAGCTTCGTTGTGAGGCCGCTCTCCTGATCAGCCGATGGGTCTAGGGTTGAACCCCGCGCATTCCTTATCACGATGAGATCTCTATCTCCTTGGAAGCGCGTAGCTAAAGCCCATTCAACCTCCAACGGGTTGTAAACGTCGATGTCGGTATCTACAGCAACGACGTGTTTTAAGCTGCTGTGAGCCCCGAAAGCTGCCATTATGGCGTTCTTGGCGTCACCTTCCGTCTGTTTCTCTAGGGAGATCACGGCGTGGAGCCAGCCGCAACCGCCCTCAGAGAGGTTCACCGCCTTAACTTTAGGCACAACCTTCGAGACCGCCTCGTAGACTGCTACTTCCCTTGGCAACCCCATCAGGAGCCTGTGTTCAGGGCCTCCCGGAAGCAAGGCTTGGTACATGTAGTCCTCTCGGTGCATGACGTTAACTATCTCTACTACGGGCTGAAGCCTCTCGGCATCGTAGGTTCCGGTCATATCGACGAGGGGGCCCTCCGGAACCTCCTCTCTGTGGGATATCCTCCCCTCTAGGACGAGTTCGGCTTCAGCTGGGACGTAGGCGTCCACCTTCTCACATCTGATTAGGGTGAGTTCACCTTTGAGGAGGGCGTTCGCCACTCCGTACTCGCTGACCCCGAAGGGGGGCGAGGAGGCCGCGGCCAACATGACTGCCGGGTGGACACCTATGGAGATTCCGACGTCTAGGTCTGTTCTCTTCTCCTTCGCCATCCTCCACAGCTTGTAGAGGTGCCTCGGAACCAACCTTATGGCTAGGTGGCTGTCATCTAGGAGTAGAAGCCTATGGACTGAGACGTTTTCGACCTTCCCTTCCGGGTCGCGGGCTGAGATTACGGCAGAGGTTATGTAGGGTCCGGCGTCCTTCTCGTAGTGTGTTAAGATCGGTATCTTGGAGAGCCGGGGCTTCTCCTCGACCTCCATGACTGGAGCGTCCTTAACTATTTTCGGGGGTTGAGGATTTCTCAAAGATTCAATCATCCTCTGGTAGAATCCTTCTTCGGAGACATCTAGGGCCGAGTATATTCTCCCGCGGGTCGCGGCGACGTTTCCGATGATCCTCACGTCGAAGCCTTCAACATTCTCGAAGAGGAGAACCGGCCCCTTAGCCAGCCTACTCATCACCCAAGCGGCCTCGAAACGCGTTGAGACCCTCCTCTTCACACGGAGAACCTCTCCTCTAGAATCCATCTTCTCTAAAAAGCTCCTTAGGCTCATTCCTTCTCCTCCTTCTTAGCTACGACTTTCTTCATCAACTCTAGGAAGGTTCGAGATGCCTCCATGTCGTCGGCGGTCCTTGTGAAGACGGAGACCAACGCTACCTTCCCAACTATATCGGATAATCTCTCAGCTAGGAGCTTAGCCGCTACGATGTTCCGGTCTCCTAGGAGTATGGAGGAGGCTGTCAGCCCTCCTATGCCGGTTCTCTTGGGGATGGAGACCGAGAGTGTTCCTAGGCTGTCAGCTCCTTCGCTTAAGAAGAGTACGCACGCGTTTCTAAATTCGAGGTAAAAAGCCGAGAATACCTTTCCATTTCTCTCTACGGTTTCCCTGATGATCTTCGTGTTGGACAAGTAGTTCACCTGCTCCACATTTAAAGAGGATCAACGTAACCGTGTCGCTTAATAGATGCACGCTCTCACTATTTATTGGTTTCATATTTCAAGGGGCCTGAATCCGTTATGGCGAGGTCTGAGAAGGCTGACAAGATACTCCAAGTGTTGAGGAGAAGTTTCGGGGTTCCAAGGCTCCCCAGCATAAAAGACCCCTTTAAGGTTCTCGTGAGAACAGTCATCTCCCAATCGACGGCTGAGACCAATACGAGAAGGGCGTACCAGAACCTTTCGGAGAGGTTCCAGATAACTCCTGAAGCCCTATCAAAGGCAAGCCTCAAAGAGGTTGAGGACGCCTTGAGGGTTGCAGGCCTATACCGGAACAAGTCTAGGGTCCTCAAGGAGATTGCGCGTCGAGTGTTGGAGGAGTTCTCCGGGTCTCTCGACTTCATCTACTCCACGCCTCTAGCTGAGGCTAGGAGGAGGCTTATGGAGCTGCCGGGTGTAGGTTTTAAGACGGCTGATATCGTTCTCCTATTCTGTGCTGGTAGACCCGTCCTTCCAGTCGACACCCACGTGAAGAGGGTCTCGAAGAGGTTGGGGTTAGCCCCTTCGGATGGGAGCTACGAGGATGTGAGGCTGTCTCTCCAAAGACTGTACGAGCCGAAAGAATACTTCGACGTGCACATGCTTCTGATAGCTCTCGGCAGAAAGTACTGTAAAGCCTTGAAACCCTCATGTCCGGTCTGCCCAGTCAGAGATTTATGTCCGTCGGCTTCGGTTTGAGAGACTTGCCGCTCGGATACTCAATCTCTTTCCCCTCAGTGTTCAGTCTAACCTCGCCGATGTGGATCGACGATACGGTCCCAGTAACGCGCGTATAAACCCTTATGATCCTCCTCTTTGGGTCTATGTTGCAGAGGACGCCTATTCCTAAGAGGTTTCCTCTGGAATCCTTCAAGCCGAGCAGTCTCCCACTCTCGTCTCCCCTCCTCAAAATAACCACTGGCTTCTTGAAGTACAACTCCAGCTTCGCACGGGTTTCTTTGTTCAGGCATCTATCTAAGAGTAGGAAGGCCTTATCCAGTGTCTCGCCGTAATAGATCGGCGGAGCGCCGAGTACCTCCTTAAGTTCCGTTAATCGTTCCTGATCCGGTGTGCAACGGAGTCCCAAGAGCCTCATAATCGGGTCTCCTTCAAGCCTCACCCAGTTCAGGTTGAACACTCTGACCTTGGCGTCTTTTAGGTACTTTTTATAGGCCATCTCGCGTAGAGACTTTCTGACCTCTCTGCTTCTCCTCCTTATGGTCTCAGGAGGCTCAATCCGTAAGACCTCCACGTCCTTGAGCGTCGAGATTATGGGGGTGAGCTCCCCCTTCTCCTCTAAGGCTAAGATGATCTCTGGGGAAGTCTTCTCTACGAGCCGAACCTTATATTCCACCGCGTCCTCTCCGGAGACCCACCCGTCAGTATTCAGTACCGTCAAGTCCGCTCCTGCTTCTTCTGCTCGACGTGTCAGGACAGTTAAGGCTTCAACTACCTCGTCACAAGCCCTACTCGGAGTCGTCGACCCTATAAAGATCATGCTATAGGGTTTAGTTACGAAGAGATCGGTCACGGGTCTCTCTAGGAGGCTGAGTCCGACTGTTGCTGGCGGACCTATGTCGGACTGGCCTAGGTCCCCGTCGATCGCGGCTACCTTGTAGCCATGTAAGATGGCTAAGTTGGCTAAGTACGTGCAGAGGCTGGTCTTGCCTGAGTCAACCCCGCCCATCACGAGGACGAGCCTCGGAGACTTGGAGATCACATACCGGGCGGCTTCCTTCCATGATTGGGGAACGGTTTCTCCCTCTAACTCCATGATGGACGCTGAGTCGCCTAGCAAGGCTTCGAGTTCGGAGTCCTCTAGGAAGAAGAAGGGCATACGTTTCCCGAAGCGGACTAGAACCTTCTCTTCGGGGCCGATGGGGGCGCCTAGAACCGTGGCCTTTCCCGAGAGCATAATGATCGAAGCCGGACCGTCTATAAGCAGGGTCTTACCTGCCTTCACGACGCGTCTTATTCGAGTGTTCTTCATAAGTCTCTCCCTTTCTCTCAGCTATCTTAACGGCTGAGTCGGCGTCGCTCAGCTTCCGCCCTCTCCCATCCCACGTCCGGCTCGTCCCAACCTCGTTCACAATTTCTAATTCAACGTTTCCGGGCAGAACCCTGTATAGGCGTTTCAAGAGATCTTCGGCTAGATATGTTACGCCTCCCCCTATCTTTACCCTCTGAACTTTAGCCGGGTTCTCGCTTAACGCCTTCAGAATGGTGTCGAGGGCCTTCTCGAGGGTGAGGCCGTCCTCGGCTTTCAGGACCGTTCCGTCGCATAGGACAGCTACTCCGAAGGTTTTTCCAGGGTCAACCCCTATAGTCACTTCGTTGTAGATGCGCTTTCCTTGAAGTATCCTGATAGCTTCGTTCACGATCTCTTCCGGATCATTTTTTGGGTTAAACACTAGGATGTTTGGGTGGTCGATTACGCTCCGCTCCTCCTCCGTCGTCAGGACGACCTTGACGGTCTTTGGAATAGGCTTTCCAGGAAGTATGCTAAGGAAAGGGACGCCTCTCCTTAAGTTCACTCACCAGCTTGTAATAGGCCCTTCCGGAAACCGTGACGACGGCTATTTTCGCTCTCATAAACGGCACTTAAAGAATAATTTATGTGAAGTTACGGATTAAAATTATTATGGTATAGAAGTCATTTGACTCAGTGTGGTTCATCCTTTTGTAATAGGCCTCTCGACAGCTGAAACGTTCCTTTAGGATTTAGAGACGCTTCTAAGAGACTATCCTTTAAGCTCCGGGAGAACCAGCCCTCTAAGTTAGATGTCAAGCGTACGTTGCTTTACGGTAGCCCGGTTTACCGGCTGTGGGAGGCCGGCTTTGGCTAGAATCTTTATATGCCTGCGGCGTCAATTGAAGGTTTAGAGGAAAAGGATTAAGTATCAGCTCAACTTTCGCTCTTTCGGTGTGGCCCTTTGAGGGTCAACATGTACAGAATCTCGACTGGATGCACTTCTCTTGACAGTCTCTTAGGAGGGGGGATAACTTCTGGGAGTATAACCTTAATCTACGGGGAGGCCGAGACGGGTAAGACCTCCCTAGCAATCCAATGCGCGGTGAACTCGGCTAAGAACGGATATAAGACAATATTTATCGATTCTGACGGAGGATTCACTCCCGAGAGGCTCTACCAGATAGCCCGAGGTTTCTCTGAGGAGGCGTCATCCCTCATAGTTATAATAAGGCCTAAAGACTTTCTGGAGCAGGCTGAGGTCATCGATAACCTCGACAAGTGCGTGACTGGACGGCTCGGCCTCGTGGTGATCGACACTGTGACGTCGCTGTATCGAGCCGCGTTAGGCAGCTCTGAAAGCCTCTTCGCCCTCAACAGAGAGTTGAACCGTCAAGTTGCAACACTAGCTGAGCTCTCCAAGGCTTATAAGGTGCCGATACTCTTGACGAGTCAGGTTAGGGAGTCCTTCACTGAGGAAGGAGCCGAGGTTAAACCCGTTGCTACGAGGGTTCTCAAGTTCTGGTCCGACATAATCATAGGTTTAAGCCGTACATCTCGGAGAGGAGTCGTCTCTGCAAGGATTGAGAAACCTATCCTACCTAAAGAAGAGCGGACGCTGATGCTTCTCCTTGGAGAATATGGGATAAAGGACTACAAGCCGTAGAAAAGCCTTTAAGGAGACATCGTCTTGAACGGCGACGGGGTCGTTGCGGTTGCACGTCTAGTCTTCGACGCCCTCTATTACATCTTCCCAGCCTACTGTGCCAACGCGGCTCCGGTCCTCTTCGGGGGAGGCAGACCGCTCGACGGGGGTCGAAGGTTCATAGATGGAAAGCCCATACTGGGCTCCCACAAGACCATCCGCGGACTCATCTCAGGCATAATCGTTGGAACCCTCGTAGGGTGGGCTCAAGAATTCTTGGCGCCCAGAGCTGGTTTAGCCCGAGGAAGCACGCTCTTAGGGCTACTGCTCACTTTAGGGGCGTTAACTGGAGACTTGGCAGGCTCGTTCATAAAGAGGAGGCTAAACCTGAAGCCTGGAGAATCCTTCCCGGTTCTTGATCAGCTAGGCTTCGTTCTTGGAGCTTTTCTATTCTCCTTGACTGTTGAGCCTCCGCCCCTAAACTATGTGATCGTAGTCTTAGTCTTGACCCCTATCATCCATCTATTGACGAACCTCATAGCTTACATGCTTCACCTCAAGAGAAGCCCATGGTGACTTGAGCAACCGGCTTAAGAAGATAGCGGTTTATATGCTTCTGCCCGAATAGTATTCCCGGCCATGAGGCTACCTCTCTTCAACGTTGTGAAATCAGCCTTCTGCACGTGTCTCCCCAAGTACAACATCAACCCGTACCTTGGGAGGTGTAGCCACGGATGCGTCTACTGTTACGCAGTCAAGTTTCCAAGCTTTAGGGGTCCGGTGAAGCCGCGTCTAAACCTGAAGGAGAAAATTAGAGAGGCGGTTGCGGGGACGAAGGTTAAGCTCCCAGTTATGCTCAGCGACTGCACAGACCCCTATCAGCCCCTAGAAGAGAAATATGAAATAACCCGTGAGTGTCTCAAGGTCTTGGCTGAAAACGGTTTTCCAATCCTTATAGTGACGAAGTCCGACCTAGTGACTAGGGATATAGACCTCTTCAAGAGAACCCCCACCGTGGTCTCGATGAGCATCACCACGCTCAGGGAGGAAATCTCCAGCCTCATAGAACCTAACGCTCCCAGCCCCGAGAGGAGGCTCAAGGCCCTCGAGAAGATAGCTAAGGAGAATATTCCAACGGTCTTAAGGATCGACCCTATAATACCGACCGTGAACTCAGACCTAGAAGAGTTGGAAAACTTGGTCTCGGCGGCCTCACGGATCGGCGTGAAGCAGGTAACGGCCTCAACGATGAAGCCAGTGAGGGGATTCTTCAAGAGGTTCAAGGAGAGGGTTGACCGGGAGACCTACCGGAGGGTTCTAGAAGCCTACTCAGATGGGTTGTGGATAGCCGGATATAAATACCTTCCAGTCGAGAAGAGAGCCTTGCTCCTTAGACGCTTAAGGTCGATAACCCTAAATTACGGCTTGGAATTCGCAACGTGCCGGGAGGGAATTCAAAACTTAAACACAAACATCTGCGATGGGACAGCCTACTGCAGAAACCTCCTCAACCACTACGTGGTCCACAATAAAAAGTAACAGTCGCTTCGTTCCTCTCTCATCTTGAATCCGCAAGGAAAAAGGGGACGAAAAAGCCTCCTCGTGATCCGGTTCTAAGCCTCATCGATGAACCGGCTTGCCGGAGGCACCTCTTTGGGGAGACCTCTCCTCTCCCTTATCTGAGCTATAACGGCATTTGCAAGGTTCTCTGGAACCTTCTCCCAATGGTCGAACTGGCTCTGCCAGAAGGCGTGGCCCGAGGTTCCAGACCTCATCTCAGCGGCCAAGCCAAAGGTCTCGGCTACCGGGATGAACCCGTCGATCTTCAGGACGGCGCCCTTCTGTTCCGAAGAGAGGATTCTACCCCGCTTCTGGGTTATTAGACTACTGACGGCTCCGACCCACTGGACGGGAACTGAGACTTGAATCCTGTAGATCGGCTCGAGGAGGATCGGGCTGGCTGTAAGGAAGGAGCCGAAGATCGCTCTCCTAACAGCTGGCATGATCTGGGCTGGTCCTCTGTGAACTGGGTCCTCGTGGAGCTGAGCGTCTATTAGCTTAACCTTAACGCCTCTCAATGGTTCCTCGCAGAGTGGACCGGCTTGAGCTGCCCACCTGAACCCTGAGATAACCATGTCTCTGACCTCCCTCAAGTACTGGACACCCTTCGTTACGTTGATCAAGATGTTCTTGTGATCCTCCAACGCCCAGACGTTCCTCGCCTCCTCTGCGGGCCACCCTGCCTTCTTGTGTAGGATTTCCCCCATCTTCTGCCTGCTCATATACTCCGATATCTCCCCTTCCTCCATCATCCTTATGACCTCCTCCTCAAGCGGCTCAACCTTGATCCAGAACCTGTTATGCTTGTTGGGGCTCTTCGCCATCGCGACCACGCCGGGTTTCGTGACGCTTTCCCTGTAGACGACGATCGGTCTTGAGGTGATTATCTCGAGGCCGGGCGCGTAGTCCTTCATGAACTTAATGGCTATCTCGAGGTGTAGCTCACCCATGCCGCTGAGGAGGTACTCTCCCGTCTCCTTGTTTATGGTCGTCACTAGGTTGGGGTCCTCTATGGAAAGCCTATGCATAACGTCGACGAGGCGTGGCAGGTCCTTCGGATGCTTCGGCTCCAAGGCTATGGTGACCACAGGCTCTGATACGTAAGTGATTCTCTCGAACGGCACCATGCCATCCTTGTGGTCCCAATCGACGAGGGTCTCGCCTGCTCTAGCTAGGTCGAGGCCAAGGGCGGCCGCGATGTTCCCGGAGCCTATGCTCTTCACGACCTCCCTGAAGGCACCCATATACATCGATACCTGCTGGACGCGGTAGTCCTTCCGAGCTCCAACTAGGTAGACGTGGTCTCCCTCGCTGAGTTTTCCAGAGTATATTCTTCCCGTTGCGACGAGTCCGGCGTGTGGGTCCATTTGCGACATCGTTATGCAGAGGACTGTGGGCCCGTTCTCGTCGCAGTTGAGCATGGCTTGCCCAATCTCGGAGTCGAGGTCTCCCTTCCATATCTTCGGTATTCTGTATCTCTGGGCCTCGATGGGGTTCGGGAGGTTCTTAACCACCATGTCAAGTATGGCTTCGTGGAGGGGGATAGTCTCTTGGAGCTCCTTCCACCTGTTCTCTTGGTACGCCTTCACCACATCCTTGAACTTTATGCCTTTCTTCTGGGCTATCTGCAGGGTGAACCCCCACCTGTGCAACGCTGAGCCGAACGCAACTGTTCCCTTTACGGGGTCAACCTTCCACTCCTTCTTGAACTCCGGTTCACCGTAAAGGTCGATGAGGTTGTTAAAGTCCCGTATTATGCGGATGAACCTCTTCTGAACCTCCTCCGGCGTGAGCTTGAGTTCCCTGATCAGCCTGTCAACTTTATTGATGAAGAGGACAGGCCTGACGCGTTCGTTGAGGGCTTGCCTCGTCACGGTCTCCGTCTGAACCATGACTTCTTCCACGGCGTCTACAACGACGACGGCGCCGTCTATCGCCCTCAAGGCTCTGGTAACCTTGCCTGTGAAGTCGACGTGGCCCGGCGTGTCGATCAAGTTTATGAGGAACGAGGTTCCTTCGATCTCGTGGAGTAGGGAGATGTTCGCCGTCTTGATTGTGATTCCACGTTTCTGCTCTTCTTCAAGGTAGTCGAGGGCTCGAGCTTCACCCGCAATCTTTGGGGAGAGGAGGCCAGCCTCAGCTAGAAGCGAGTCCGTCATCGTCGTCTTCCCGTGGTCTATATGCGCAATGATGCCTATGTTACGTATGTTCTCCTTCTTGCTCATGAGCTTGAGAATCTCGCTCGTCTGCCTGAACCGAGGCATCTTCCAGCACTCCAATATTACTGAGGTAAAGGTCTAATGGACAAATTAACCTATTAACTTTGCTGTTCCCCGATCATTTATATCTTGCACGTCTCTTCCTCCTCTTTCTCTGGAGGCGTCGCATCCTCTTCTTCTTCCATTTGGCCCTCATCTTTCTCGACTTCTCACGTCTCTTAATGAAAGGCGTCTCCTCAACCGGTTAAAGGGTTTCTCCGGCAGCTGAGGAAACTTAAAACCGGTTATATGCAAAGAAATGAGAGTGTATAACATTATTAAACTTTTTGGATTGGTTCTCCTCCTAAGTTGTTAGAGCACAGAGGATAGTATCTAAATGGACAACGAACTCGGCTGTGATTTCGATTATATGCGGCAGCTCCCTATAAGGCGCCACGTTAATCCAGTACCCTTCGGGATACTGGTGCTCTATAATGTAGTTAGCAACCCTCGCTGCTAAGTCATAGTATTTATGATCCCTAGTCACCTGATAGAGAAGCGCTGCGCCCCAACCGACCTTACAGACCTGAGGAGCTGAGAACAAATATTTGCACCGCGCCGCGAATTCCATGTACTTCTCAGCCAAGTTCAAGTACCGATTCTTACCCGTAGCCATATACATTCTACAAAGGAAAGCCGAGGCGATTCCAGGCATGAAGTACCACTGCATAGGCTTCTCCACGTCGACATAGTAGGCTTTAGCCTTCTCATCCGGGAACTCCGTGACCAAACCCTTATCAGGTGAATATACGTGGTATAGCCTATGCTCAGGGTCTGGCTGGGATTCGTAGATCATCTCTAGGAAGGAGGCGACAAGATCGGCTTCCTTCATGTGGCCAGTGAGTAGACACGTCAAACCGGCCTGAGACGAACACCAGATGTCCTCCTCCCCGCATGGACCATCCTCGCTCATTTCGTCGAAAAACCCTCCTGAGTCACGGTCTTGCAGGGTTAAAAGGAAGCGCATGCCCTTACAGGAGAGGTCGAACTGGCGGAGTATGTGGGCTCCATATATAATGTTAGCATTTGGGTAGGAGTAGTAGTGTCTAGCCCAGTCGCCGCGGCTATACTTGCCAGCAAAGTCTCCCTCTTCAGTAAACATATTCTCCCTGATCCACTGGAGAAGCATCGAGGCTTCTCTGTCCCGTCCCGTTACGGCGAAGGCCCAAGGAACCCTATAGTAGAAGAGTCCCTTCTCGTAAGGGCCTATAGAACCGTCCGGATTCCTCATTTTCAAAAGCCAATTTAAACCCTTTGTTCTAGCCTTAAGAATTTCTTCTAGTAAAGCCATGTCTTTTCACCCCCTAAAGGAACTATGAACTTCTCGCCTTCAGCATGTATAATTTTTTTGGTCTCGGCGCTGTAAACTTAAAGAGGCATCCTAAATAACCGTCAGTATTGATGCGACTGACAAATTGGATTCTGTATTTTCATTTCTCTTTAATAAAAAGGGAATAGTAATTATGTATC
>Ga0209410_1000121_pt1 | contig 32380 bp, 31 predicted proteins | sample Mar14436cmmetaG_FD_184135 | JGI IMG/M metagenome (GOLD analysis project Ga0209410, IMG submission 184135) | Marine hydrothermal vent microbial communities from Guaymas Basin, Gulf of California to study Microbial Dark Matter (Phase II) - Marker... ... | reverse complement strand
GCAAATAACTCACCTTGGAAGGAGTTGAAATCAACCTCCAACCTTGAAATGGAACCTGAAAATAAACCATCCCACAAAAGGTATAGAAGGGAGAGGGTCAGGTAAACCTTAAGTTGCCATGTCTCCCATGCAAGTCGAAACCTATAAATAAGTTCGTTGTCTTCCGAAGGCTTGATATGAACAGACCTTACATCCGTTTAAGGTTCCAGCCAGACTTGAAGAACCCCATACTTGTGAGCGGGCTTCCAGGACTCGGGAACGTAGGGAAGATCGTGGCCCACCTCCTGATAGAGTTTTCGGGTGCCGAGCTCTTCGCTGAATTGTACTCCCCTTCATTCCCAGACATAGTCCTAATAGACGAAGACGGCGTCTGCCGGCCTCCCAGATACGAGTTCTACGCCTCGAAGATGGGTAGAGACCTCATAATCTTGACGGGGGACACCCAGCCCTCCCTAGAGGATATCCCAGCTCACTACGAGGTCTGCAGTGAAGTCCTAGACTTCGTAGCCAGCCTCGGATGCCGTTTCGTAATGACGATAGGCGGAGCCCCAACATCCCGCCCCATAAGGGAGATATACGTAGCGGCGACTTCCCAGAAGGTTGCGGTAGAGTACATGGAGAAGGGAGCGGTAATATATGGGAACGGTAAGATCATGGGGGCGTCCGGCCTACTTTTAGGGTTGGCTAAGAATAGGGGGATGGAAGGGGTTTGCCTCTTAGGCTCGACGATAGGGGTTCCAGCTGACCGTGAAGCAGCTTTCCACGTCTTCAGGTTCGTAAATAAGGTTCTAAAGTCTGACTTAGGAGCGGAACTAGAGAAGTCTCCTTATTAACTTGGCGTTGAAGCCTTCGAAGAGCCTTCTCTTCTCCTCACTGCCTCCAGCATCTCCTTTATCATCTCGTTTGCTAAGGCGGGGTCAGCCTTCCCCTTCGTCTTCTTCATGAGCTGGCCTACGAGGAAGTGGACCGCCTTCTCGTTGGTTAACGCGTCCCGGACGGCTTTAGGGTTCTCCCTGAAGACCGTGGCTATAAGCTCGCTGAGGAGTTTCCGGTTGGTTATTTTCGTCAACCCTTCGGACTCAACGATCTCTCTGGGGGTTCTCCCGGTTAAAATCATCGTCGGCAGTATCTTCTTGGCTATTTTTACGCTTATGGTTCCCTCCTCTATCAGCTGGATCATCTCAACTAGGCTTTGAGGTGTGATCTTCGACTCTTTGAGTTCCAAGTTGTTCTCGTAGAGGCATCTCAGTAGGTCGCTCATCATCCAGTTGCTTATCTTCTTCGGCTTATTGTAGATTTTCACGCATTCCTCAAAGAAGTCGGCTAGGTCCTTTGAGCTGACGAGAACCTCAGCGTCGTACCGTGGAAGCCCGTAAGAGAGCATGAACCTTCTCATCCTCGCCTCAGGGAGCTCAGGCATCCTCCTCTTAACGTCCTTTATGAACTCTTCGCTCAAGACTATGGGGACTAGGTCGGGTTCAGGGAAGTAACGGTAATCCTGCTCCTCCTCTTTTGTCCGTAGGCTTACGGTGATTCTGCGCGCCTCATCCCAGTGACGGGTCTCCCTCTTGACGGATATCCCCTTCTCTAGGAGGTCCCTCTGCCTCAAAATCTCGAAGTTCAAGGCGCGCTCCACCTCCTTAAAGGAGGTTATATTCTTGATCTCAACTCTGGTTCCGCCTTCCAATGAGATGTTTGCGTCGCAACGCATTGCGCCTTCCAAGCTCCCGTCGAAGATTCCTAGATGCTCCAGTATCGACCTCAACTTCTGGAGGAAGAGTCTCGCCTCCTTGGGGGAGTTAAAGTCAGGCTCCGTGACAACCTCAAGTAAGGCTATGCCCGCCCTGTTATAATCGACCAGAGTGTAGGGAGACTGGTCTATAGGGCCCAGATGGACAAGACGGCCGGGATCCTCCTCTAGATGGATTCTGCTGATACGAATCTTCTTCACTCTGTTCTGGTCTTCGATCGTTAGGTATCCGTTGACGGCTAGGGGTACCCCTCCAGCCCTGTCGTACTGGGATATCTGGAAGTTCTTCGGCATGTCTGGGTAGAAGTAGTTCTTCCTGAAGAAGAACATCCTCTTGGAGACTTTACAGTTAAGGGCTAGGGCGGCCATAACGGCGTACTCGAGGGCCTTCCTGTTTAGGACTGGTAGGGCTCCCGGGAGCCCTAGGCAGACCGGGCAGACTAGGGTGTTCGGTTCTTTGCCGCGGTAATCCGATGAGCATCCGCAGAAGAGTTTCGTCTTTAAACTTGTGAGTTGAACGTGAACCTCAAGCCCGATGATCACTCCCTGAACGCTCATAGACCGCACCTAGCCTCAGCCGCGAATAGCTACACCGAGATGAGATGCATTAAACCTTATAGATTTTACAGAGCTCCTCGGCTCTGTTCAGGATTGAATCGACCTCCTCGCTGAGTAGGGAGAACCCGTGTAAGTATTTGCCTTTGGCTTTGGAGTAGCGGAGAAGCGTCTCCTTAATCGGGAGTGGAGGGTCAAACTTGAAGAGGTTCTCGAAGATTATGGCTCCCCTCCACCCCATCTTTCTGCACATGCTTCTCTCGTCCTCCGAGAGGTTCTCCAACTTCACGAAGTCCCCTATCGTTCCATACCCTACGAAGGAGTCGCCGGCCTCCATCTTCTTCGCTAAAAGAACCGTTAAGCCGGGCGTCCAAGCCCTCCTAACGCCTGGATAGTACTTCTTTAACTCGAAGACTTGGCGAAGCCACTCTTCCCTAGTGATCCGTAGAATGTAGCCTCCCCTCAAGACTTCTCACATCCAAAGTAATCTGGACCGCCTACTTTTAAAAGGGTTTACTAGCGAACACGGTTTCCTCAGGGGTAAAGAAGGACCATAAACCGTTGCCAGCTCAGAGTTTCGGCCTCAACCCCTCAAATCCCGCACGATCCTCGTACGCCTTCGCCGCCCTCAACAGTAGGTCCTCTCTGAAGGGTCTCCCCATGAGCTGGAGGCCTACCGGGAGGCCGTCTACGAAGCCGCATGGCACGGTGACCGCCGGGCCACCCGTCAAGTTCGCCGGAACCGTGAGTATATCGCACATGTAAAGTTCGAGGGGGTTCTGAATCTTCTCTCCTATCCTGAAGGGGGGTACAGGCATGGTTGGGCCGGCTAAGAGGTTGAACTTCTTGAAGGCCTTCTCGAAGTCCCTCCTGATCAGGGTTCTTATCTTGAGTGCTTTGAGGTAGTATTGGTCGTAGTAGCCGGCTGAGAGAGCGTATGTCCCGAGGATTATCCGCCTCCTAACTTCTGTCCCGAACCCTATTCTCCTACTTTTCGAGTAGACCGTGGGCCAGTCCCAAGAGTCCTCCTCCACGCGGTAGCCGTAGCGGAGCCCGTCGTAACGGGCTAGGTTTGAACTCGCCTCGGACATCGCTATTATGTAGTAGGCGGGTAAAGCGTACTCTAAGCTTGGAAGGGAGACCTCCTCGTAAGTGGCTCCTAAACTCTCCAACGTGTGGATGGCTCTCCAGACACACTCTTTAACGCGTGCGTCCACACCCTCGCCGAAGAACTCGGATGGAACCCCTATCTTGAAGCCCTCCACACCCTCTTCAAGAAAATCCACATAATCCCTTTGAGGGATCTTGACCGATGTGCTGTCTTTGGGGTCGTGGCCGGCAATCACGCTTAAGAGTAGGGCGCAGTCGTAAATGTCGATGGTTATAGGCCCTATCTGCTCGAGGCTGTTAGCGTAAGCTATGAGGCCGTACCGGCTTACAAGTCCATATGTGGGTTTCAGGCCGACCACGTTGCAGTAGCTGGCTGGACACCTTATCGAGCCTCCAGTGTCGGAGCCTAAGGCTAAGGTTGCCTCCCCAGCGGCTACGGCGGCCGCGCTTCCTCCAGAGGAGCCTCCCGGAACAAGGGTGAGGTTCCATGGGTTGCGTGTGGCTCCGAAGTAGCTCGTCTCAGTTGTGGAGCCCATGGCAAACTCGTCCATATTCGTCTTACCTATGATGACGGCGTCTTCTCTCAGAAGCCTCTCGATCACCGTGGCGTTGTATGGAGGAACGAAGTCCTTCAGCATACGGGACGAGCATGTTGTTCTGACGCCTTTGGTGCAGATGTTGTCTTTGACGGCTACGGCTACCCCGCAGAGCCTTCCGAGGCCATGTCCACAATCAGCCTTACGGTCAATCTCCTCAGCCCTTTTGAGGGCATCCTCCTCCAAAACCGTGACGAAGGCGTGAACTTTCTCTTCGACCTTACGTATCCTCTCTAGGATCGATGAGATGTACTCCTTAACGGTTAGCTCTCTGCTCCTTATCTTCTCGGAGACTTCTCTACCGGTTAACTCGTAGAGTTCAGGCATACGTGGAAGTCCACCTTCACCATGACCCTTCTGATCCACCTGTTTGCGGAGGTGGTTTAGAGTCCTTTCTAAACTATCCTTGGAGCCTTGAGGAACCCCCTCTCCTTCTTTGGAGCGTTTGAGAGAGCCTCTTCCCTCGTCAAGGATTCTTGGACCTCATCCTCGCGATATACGTTGACGAGGTCTAAAACGTGGTAGGTTGGAGATACACCGTCCGTGTCGGCGGAGTCTATCTTCCTGAAGTACTCAAGTATCTCGTTGAGCTGCTCCGTGAAGAGGGTCTTCTCCTCCTCCGTGAGCTCTATATGCGCTAGCCAAGCGATGTGCTCAACCTCACGCCTCGATATCCGCGGCTTCTTCATGGTCTCCACTCAGCGCTTCCATCTAGAATAGATGTCCCAGAAAATAACGGTTTCCCCATCTGAAGCGGACAGTATCTTCCGGAGTTGCGAGCTACCAAAAAATCGGGAATCTAAAGTTTTTCGTTACCTTATACGTATCTCACAACCTCTAGTAGACTCTTTATTTTGCGAATATCTTTCTCTCGTATCTTGCCTTTGCGGTCTATGAGCAAGGCTTTCAATCCGGCTCCCAAAGCCCCGAAGTAGTCCATCTCCAAGGAGTCTCCGACAAACAAGGCTTCTTGGGGAAGGATGCCCAGCCTCTCGACGGCGTATAGGAATATCTCCTTGTGGGGTTTAGGCTTGCCAACGGCGTCCACGCCAACAGTTACATCGAACGCTCCTTCAAGCCCAACCCTTCGGAGGACTTCATCAACGTCGTCCTTGAACCCGTTTGTGACCACGCCGAGTTTGAGACCTCTCCCTCTCAGATGGTTGAGGGTTTCAGCCACGTCGGGGTAAAGCTCGACATCCGCGTTGTCCCACCAAACCTTGACGATCTCTCTGGACAGCCACCTCAAATCCGCATCTATTCTAAGCCTCTTTAGGATGCGTAGGTTCCACTCAGTCCAGAACTCCATGTATGGAAGCCTATAATCTTCTAGGCTTAGCTCGAGCTCAGCCTCTCTCCGAGCCTCCTTTATCTCCGGTAGAGGCCTCTCCACACCGTAGAGGCTGAGTATCCTCCGAAGTATCTCGGCTACATCTGCGGTCCTTATAAGAGTGTCTCCTAGATCGAAGAGGACGGCTTTCACGTCGCCCATAGGACAGGTTCACCCCGTCGCAGGCCTTACCATATTAACGATTCCAACCAGATTTATAAGGCTCAAAGAGGTTAGAGGAGAATTATGAGCACCCGAGAAGCCGAAGGTCGGGTGGCTTGTAGAGTCTTCATCTCAGGCCCCATTCAAGGCATGGAGCATAAACAACAATACAGGGCCAAGATTCGTGAGGTCCTAGCGCGGCACGGATACGAGGCGGTAGACCCGTGGGAACGCGAGAAGGTCATATACTCGGCTAAGGCTGAGGTCAAGGAGGGATGGTGGAGAAAGGTTCCGCCTCCAGACTTCATAAGGAGAGACCTAGAGGACATAGAGAACTGCGACCTGCTCGTAGCTTACTTACCACGCCTCTCCGCGGGGACGTGCATGGAGCTCTTCTACGCCAAGATGAAGGGTAAGAAGACTATAACCATCTGTGAACTCGACGACCCCAGCCCATGGATAGTAGCCCACTCCGACGTTATGCTCCGAAGCATAGAAGAACTGGAAGAGTTCCTAAAAAAGAGCAAAATGCTTCCATGAGAATGTGGGGAGGCGCCTCGCCCTTCTACTCCTCCAGACCCCTAGCTCGGCGTTCCTCCATCGTCTTCAGGATGGCCTTCTCAACCTGTTCCACGGCCGTGCCCAAGTATCTCCTCGGGTCTAGGACTGAGTCTATCTCCCTTTCGGTGAGGAACCTCCTGACGGTTTCATCCTCCATGAGGACCTTCCTGAACTCCGTTCCTTCGGAACGGCTCTTTATGGCGAGTTTCCTCATGAGCTCATGGGCCTCTTGGCGGCCCATACCCTTCCGGACGAGGGCGAGCATGACGGCCTCCGACATTATGAGCCCCCTCGTCAACTTGAGGTTCTTCAGCATGCGGTCTTCGTCAACCTCCATCCCGGAGATTATCCCTATCATCAAGTGTAACATGTAATCGGTTAGGATGCAAGCCTCCGGTATTATGAACCTCTCCGAAGACGACTGCGTTAGGTCCCTCTCATGCCATGTTGGAATGTTCTCTAGAGCCGGGATGACGAGGCTCCGCAGGACCTTAGCTAGGCCGCAGATTCTCTCGCAGAGCTCTGGGTTACGTTTGTGGGGCATGGTTGAGCTCCCTACTTGGCGTTCCCTCCTGAAAGGCTCGTAGACCTCACCTATCTCGGTTCTTTGGAGCTCCCTGATCTCGGTGGCCATCTTGTCCAGGGTTGAACCTATCATGGCGAGTATGCATATAAGTTCGGCGTGGCGGTCCCTCTGGACTATCTGGGTTGTAACCTCAGCGGCTTTTATCCCAAGCCTCTTCATAACGAGCTCCTGAACCCTCAAGGCGTTCGGGCCTAAGCCAGCTTGGGTGCCTACAGCCCCACTCATCTTCCCAACTATGAGCCTCTTCTTACACTCATTCAGCCTCTCGATATGCCTCGAAACCTCCCTCATCCAGACGGCCAATTTTAGACCGAAGGTTATTGGGAGAGCGTGTTGGCCGTGAGTCCTCCCGATCATGATCGTTTCCTTATACTTCTCGGCGGCCTTCATGAGGATGAGCTCCAGAGAATCCAGCTTACGCAGGATGATGTCCACCGCGTCTCTGAGCTGGAGGGCTCTAGCCGTGTCAACGATGTCGTAGCTTGTGGCTCCTAGATGGACGTATGCTCCGCTTGGACCGCACACCTCGGCCAAAGCCTTGACGAGAGCCATAACGTCGTGCCCTATCTCCCTCTCTATCTCCTTGATACGGCTTACTTGAACATGCTTGGTTGAGGCCATCTCAACGATCTTCTCGGCGGCCTCCCTAGGGATGTCTCCAACCTCTCCGTGAGCCCACGCCAAAGCGGCCTCGACATCAAGCATCCTCTGAACCCACTTCTCCTCCTGGAAAATCTCAAGCATCTCAGGGGTTCCATACCTTCCAGTGTCGATTGGAAGTATAGGCAAACTCTAACCCTCCACAAAGAGATAAAATAATATTGAAGATAAACCTTTGCCGGGGGCCGTCGGAAGGTTTGGGCGCCCTTGTAGCTGCCTTGAGCAGGGAGGGGAGAGACTCCGTCTCCAAAGTCGCCAAGATGATGGAGACGTTACAGCATAGAGGAAACGAAGCCTATGGAGTGGCCATCCGAGACTATGTGAGAACCGGCAGCTCCCTCAGGGAGGCGGCCTCCGGACTTGAGTCTCCAGTCGCGGTCGGCCACGTCCTCTCAAGGGTTCTCCGCGAGGACCGTCCGCAACCGGTCCAGCACGGAACGGTAAAGCTCGTCTTCGAAGGGAGATTCTATCAGCTGCAGGAGGAGGGAAGCGTCGAGGTCGCCCTCAAAAAGTTTGAGGGTAAGCCTCTGGAAGGAGCAGAGCTCATCTTGAAGGGTCTGGAGGGGGCCTACGCCTTCGCGGCGATCGTTGGAGATAGCCTCGTTTTGGGGAGGGATCCCCTCGGTTTGATTCCCTTATACTACGGTGAGGGAAGAGGCTTCTACGCGGCGGCTTCTGAACGTAAAGCCTTGTGGGCAGTCGGCGTTAAGGATGTTAAGTCGTTTCCCCCCGGATACGTTGCATACTTTTCGGCTGGAGGTTACTCCCTCAAACCTGTAAGGGTTCTAACTAAGCCGAAGAGGCGAAGGGTTCCCCTAGAAGAAGCCGTTAAGACCATTAAAGGCCTGCTTGCAGAGGCTGTGAGGAAAAGGACATACGGCCTCAGGAGGGTTGCCCTAGCGTTCTCCGGAGGTCTGGACAGCTCCGTCTTGGCGGCCCTCCTGAAATCCGAAGGCGTAAAGGTTCAATTGGTAACTGTTGGTTTTGATGGTGAAGAGGAGGTTCGCTCCGCTGTAGACGCGGCTGAAACTTTAGGTCTCCCCATCCACGTCAAGAATGTCCCCGAAGCCGATGTTGAAGAGGTTCTGCCTAGGGTATTGTGGCTCGTCGAGGAGCCTAGCCCTCTAGCGGTCTCAATCGGGGTTTCCTTCTACTGGGTAGCCGAGGCTGCTTCCAAGGCAGGATTGAGGATTCTCTTTGCTGGTCAGGGTAGCGACGAGCTCTTCGGAGGCTACCATAGGTATCTGGATGTCTACAGGTCTCTGGGAGATGAGGGGGTCTGGGACGTCCTTTACCGGGACGTCAAGAGCTCCTACGAGAGGAACTTTGAGAGGGACGAGAAGGTCTGCTCCTTCCACCACGTTGAGCTCCGCTTACCCTTCGCCGACTGGAACCTAGTCAAGTTCGCCTTAAGCCTCCCAACCAGCCTGAAGATAAGCTCCCCCCATGACCCGTTGAGGAAGAAGGTGTTACGTAAAGTGGCAGAGGAGATCGGTTTACCTCCAGAAATCTACGGGAGAAGAAAGAGGGCGATTCAGTACGCCACAGGCATTGATAAAGTTCTCAGAAGAATAGCAAAGAGGAGAAGGAGGAAGACCTTGAGGGGACTCATAGAAGATTACTGGGGAAGAATTGTGTGGGAGAACCCGGAGCCTCCATGATCTTTCTCGCTGAGATTCTAGGAGGCCTCCACAAACCTAAGGGCTGAGGTGAGGGCAGAAAAAGTTTTGGAGGACGTTAGGTGTATCCGGCCTGTTTACGGGAGTCTCCAACCTACTCTATGATTGTGATGGCGTTCTCGGGGCACTGGGCCTCGCATGTTCTGCAGGCGATGCACTCATCGACGTTTACAGCTACGGACTTTCCTTCCCTAAGCTCGTAGACCCCTACTGGACAAACGTCCACGCATGTTCCGCATCCGGTACATTTCTCCGAGTCGATCTTGATCTCGACCATCACGGGTGTCCTCCTGAACACTCTGGGGAAGATAATTTCGAGAATAAAAATCTTTAGGGACACTATGACTCAGCTCCTTTTTGCTATCTTCCGGTAGTCTCTGTGGCGCTCCACGACTTGGAGAAGAGCCTCTATGTTGGCTGAGGCGGCGTTTCCACCTCTAGTTCATGGACGACCTCGGCTTAGTAGCGTCGAACCGAAAACTTCACCAGTAACCTGTCTTTTTCTCTCCTTTAGGTCTTTCTAGGCTCTTGGCGGCCTTCTCCGCGAAGTAGCCGGTTTTAGAGAGTCCTTAACGACGTTAACTTAAAGGATAGAATATATATGACCAGCTTGGTAGGTTATTTGAAGGCTGATCAAGTTGGAGAGGGTTCTAACGGGGATAGAGGGCTTCGATCCCATCATAGAGGGAGGTTTCCCGAAAGGGAGCCTAATTCTCCTAGTCGGAGCACCCGGAACCGGCAAAACGGTCTTCGGTTTCAAGTTTCTCCTCTACGGAGCCTCGGAGCTCGGAGAGCCCTCCCTCCTCGTCTCCTTTGGGGAGGGCAGAGAAGACCTGATCAAGAACATGGCGTACCACCTCAACTGTAGCCGAGAGGACCTCGAGTGCGTGGAGATGCTTGACTTCGTCACGGTTAAGGATGCTGGCGTAGACTCCGTTATGGAGACTATAGTGGAGAAGATAGACTCCCTCAACGTGAAGCGGCTGGTTATAGACCCGTTCTCGGCCATGGCCTACGCCTTTAAAGAGAAGATCGACGTTAGGATACTCGTCCACATTATAAGTAGGCTGATCAAGCAGAGTGGTTGTACAGCTATCTTAATCTCGGAGAAGCCTTTGGAAGGCGAGAGCCTTGGAGCCGAGTTTGTGGCGGACGGAGTCATCAAACTAAGTAGGAAGGTCAGGGAGGGGCGTCTCCTCAGGGAGATGGACATAATCAAGATGAGGGGGACGAGGCTGAAGAGGCCCCGGCACCTCTTCACTCTGGAGAAGGGTTTCAGAGTCTTTTCACAGTCCACCTTTGAGCGAGTCTCTATGAAGGGGGAGTATAAACCCCTACCGGACATGGAGGCCTACTACTCATCCGGCAGTAGAGACCTAGATGAGATTCTGGGAGGAGGCTGGCTGAAAGGCTCGATGAACATTTTGGAGGTCGGAGCGGACGTGGACATCGACGCTTACAGGAGCATAGTCTTAGCAACGGGCCTCAACTTCGTTATGAAGGGTAGGATGTTCCTAGCCTACGATCCTCCAAGGCTTGACGCCGATTACCTAAGGGGATACCTTGAGCCTTTCATCGGTGAAGAAGAGTTCGGTAGGCTCGTCAGGTGCTCCTCAACGGACTTGTTGGGATCGAAGATACTTGAGGGAGCGCCATCAGAGACTCCAGCGTACACCTTCTTGTCGCTTGACGCCTTAACGTATCGTTACGGTGAGAGCCAAGCCTTGAAGATGTTACTGCGTTTGATCGAGAGGGTGAGGAGGAGAAGGGAGCTTCTCCTTCTCGGAGTGCCTGACGGCGAACTCCAACCTAAACTTGTGAACGTCCTCTCCAAGATGGCTAAAGTTCACCTCAAGATGACTGAAATGGATGGTGTAGCCCTAATTTACGGAGCTAAACCTAGGACGGGATACTACGTTTTGGAGATCGAGCCTTCCAAAGGGTTTCCTGAACTTCGATTCACGCCGATCCTGTAACTAGCTGACGATTAGGAGCCTTCTAGGCTTCTCGATTCTCAGTAGACGAAGAATGAGGTTGGAGAGGACAGGGTTCTCTATGAAGACTCCGATGTCGCTGTTTCCGTGCTCTGTTAAGGAAGCGAGGAGGAAGAGGGAGTCGTCCACGTTGATGTACAAGATTGAGGGCGGGACATCGAGTTGCCTAACCTTGTAGATGTAGCGTAATTCCCTTATGAGGTTCTGGTTTCTCGGGTTTCTTTGGGTGAATAAGCGGACCTCAACCCCCTTCCCAGCTAAGTCGTCCAGAACCTTCCCGTAGAGCTTGTAGATGAGGATTAAACAGTCCTCCGAGGTCACAAGATCGACGGCTCTTCGAGCATGCGTAAGCATCCCCAAAATCCTATGGAGTATCTCGTTTCTCCCTGAGAGTGTCCATAGGTTGCTTCTCTTCAGCTTGGACGCATAATCCGACTTGACGTAAATCTCTTCTAGATAAGAGATAAAAACCTTGAAGTCTTCAACCAGCCTCTCGTATGCTCTAAGGATGGGCTCCAAAGTCTCGCTCGGAGGGGTTGCAAGGAACATCTTTGGGTTTCCCGGAATCTCGATCACTAAGTCACGTTCAATCAGCTTCTTGAGGGTTCCATAGATCTTTGTCCTCGGTATTCCTGAGATCATGCTTAGTCTCCTAGCTGTTGAGGGGCCGTTCTCTAGCAGGGAGATGTAGGCTCTAGCCTCATACTCCGAGAGGCCTATATCTTCGTATAGCCTCTGCCATAACGTTCTTGCTTTAGGTATCAAATGGAGAAGCCCCCCACCTCATGATGGAGGCTTCCAGTAATCTTTATTTAGGTTTTATGAAGTCCTCTGATACGGAATAAGAATATTAACGGAGCTCCTCCTCCAGCCTAAGTAAAACCTCATCTATAGTGCTCTCCGCCCTCTCCCTCCGACGGTTATAATCGTCTAGAAGGCGGTCATACGTCTCAGAGGATATCTCCCTGCGCCTGTATCTGCTCCTCAACCTCTCTAGGCTCGCCTTAACGGCCTCAAGTTCAGCCTCGGCGACTTCGAGGTCCCCCATAAGCTCAGCGTACCTTCTGCTGGTAGACTCCAACTCTTCGCGGAGAACGTTCAATCTCTTCTGGAGTCTAGAGAGACGCCTCTCCAAAGAGTCCCTCCTAACCTTATACCTCCTACGAGAGATTTTCCCCCTACGGACCTGCCTCTCTATAATCTCCAAGTTCTGGAGTATCCTCCTCTTCTCCTCGTAGTCTCCGATGAATTCTCTGATGGTCTCTACTGGAACCGGAACCGTTGGCACGGACAGTTTAGTAGGCCCCCTCAAATAGAGGAACACTGCGAGGATCGATGTTAGGAGCCCTACCCAGACGGTCGGCCGGAAGGACGGCCAGAGGACGCCATATCTATATTTTAGGTTAAGGCTCAGCTCGTCAAATGCTGTGACGTTGTACTCCGTGAAGGTTATAGTCTCTTGGAAGGCGTTCTTCTCAAAGCGGGAAGGGTCTTTTATGGAGGTCTGGAACCTAGCCCCCTCAGGTAGAACTATAACAACGTCTAGCTTCTCCACAATCCACCAGTTATTGTATGTAAGGGGCTTCATCGTTAATGTGTAGCCGTCCCAACCCTCATGTTCAAGGTATAGGCCGCTGGGAATCTTGTAAGCTATAAGCAGTTTGACCCTCTCGCCTTCTTTGAGACCTCTCCTTAAAGACACCTCCACTTCCACGTGGGTTGAGGTTCTCTTAACCGCAACCTTGAGTGAACCATAGATGTCCTGAGCCGAGATCGAGGTAGCGTTCCTCGGTATGCGTAGGGAGAGTCTGAAGACGGATGAAGTGGCACGGTTTATTATGTAGTAACGGTCAGAGACGGCTATGTTACCCCACTCGTCAACAGTGATTCTCCTAGTCATCTCGTTTACCTCCAACAGTTTAAAGTCCGCAGAGCTGAAGGTCACCCACGCAGAGTCTTTAGCAAAAGCCGAGACTATTCCCTCGCTGTACTTCAGGATCAAGGAGTCTCCATCCGTAGTCTCGTTGAAGGGTATAGAGCCAGCTGGCTCCTCGGCGTCTGGAGGTAACACGACGGTCAAATTGTAAGACTGAACCTCGTATTCTAAGGTTGGATACTTGGGGAACTCAAAACGGAACCTCAGAGAGGTCTCGGAGCTTACAAGCCCTGAAAAGACGTAGATCACTGTGAAACTGTAGGTCTCAACATCGTCTAGGTTAACCTTGTTAGGGAAGAGAACCTCAAAACCGCGGATATCCGCCCTGCCGAAGCTGATGTTCCGCACGTTCAATCTAACGGAACCGTTGTAAGCGTAAACCTTGACTAAATTTCTCTCGAAGCCCCGTGGAATCCCTACTAGAAACTTCGAGAGGCTGGTAATGGAGCCGTTCACGCCCTTAGAGACCGTGATCGTGTCATTTATGGTCAAGGCTCCCCCATCATCAACGCGGATTACACGGTTCACATGAACCTCTAAGGCGTTCTGACCGTAGGCTTCAACCAAGCTCATAAAGGAGCCGAGGAACGTGAAGGCCGCGATCATGATGGCCAACGTCGTCAATAGGCTTCTCAATAGAAGCCTACCAATTGAACCCGAGAGTAGCCGCGACATCTCCTCACGTGGACCCTCGCTGGAAACGTTTAGAGAAATATGTTAACCTCTTATCTTTTAAGTCTATGTATGGAGCTACTCTCCGAGATAATGTTGGACCGAGAATCTTCTCTAGGTCGGAGAGGCGTTCGATCTTAAGGTTTTTCCTCGCGTCGATTATTTTTCTAGCCGTTACGGGGCCGATTCCCGGCACCCTCAATATCTCATAGTAGTCGGCTGAGTTCAAGTTGATGGGGAAGCGGTCGGCTTCCAATCGGGCCAACGCGACTTTCGGGTCGATGTTCGGCAGAAACCCCCTGTCGTCGAGTATCCCCTTCAACTCCTCATACTTGAAGCCGTAATCTCTTATGAGGAAGGAGACTTGATAAAGGCGGTACTCTCTGTAGGGCGGGCATGGAGGATTATCTTCAAGAGGCGTCCCATCGATAGGCTCGAAGCCGCTGAAGTAGATTCTCCTCAACCCTATCTCCCTGTAGAGGCGGTCCACCATCCTTATGTACTGTTCATCATTGTCATGCACCGCCCCGACAACCATCTGCGTGTCAACCCCCGCTCTGCCGAACCCGAAAGTGGAGATAACCCTCAAGTCCGCAGCTCTCCTAACTTCGTCTACGATCCATTCCAGACGCTTCAGGACGACTTCCCTGAAGTCCCCCTTACTGGGGCACATCTCAGAGAATATGTCTCCGGTTGGCGCCTCCAAGTTTACGCCTAGACGGTCGGCGAGCTCAACGGCCTCCCTTACATGGTGGCGACTGATTCCTGGCATGAGTCTCAGATGGATGTACCCCGTGTAGCCCATCTCCCTCAAGGTTCTGAGGGCCTCGAGCTGCTTCTCAACTGTGCTCTCCGGGTCTTTCCGGACGCACGACGAGAGGAAGAGCCCCCTTATCTTTCCATCCTCCCAGAGACGGAGGGTTATCCTAGCGATTTCCTCTGGTCCCCAAGATTCTCTTGGACATCTCATCCCAGCTCTTAAGGCGCAGTAGGCGCAGTCGTTCCTGCAAGGAGCCTCCAGCAAGGTCTTAAGTAGGGGGACATATCCCCCCGGGCTTGAGGCCTCATATATGGGGACCGTACTTCTGTCCCACCTTGAACTAACGGTTAAGAAGCGCCATTTCTCTCGAATCCTTGAGGTGGGCATCCAAATCTCCCTCAGGCTGGGGGCGGTAAGGAGGCTAGATAAACTGCGTGTGGTGTCTCTCACCCTTCAGCTTCATAGCCCATAGGCCTTCTTAAGGTAGTAGTCGTCCTCCTTCTTTGGACCGAAGCTCCTGACACCCTTCTCCTTCAGCTGCTTCATGAGGCGGGACGCGTACTCCCCACTTATCTCTCCTCTTCTCTCGAGGTACCTGATTATCTCTTCAGCCTGCTCTTCAGTGTCGCATCTACGGAGGAAATCTATCACGTCTGGGTTGTAGCCCTCAAAGAGCTTGGAGGCGGCTTTCTCCCCAACATCCACATCCGACCTGAAAGAGGAGATTGAAACCTTATGCTCTCCCCTCTCAAACTCAGCAGCTAAATGCGGAAACATCTTTCGGAACGTTCTCTTGTCGATCTCCATCCCTGCAAGCTTCCACGCAGTTCTTCAGGTAAATGTGAGCGGAACACCTATTTAAATCGAGAAGTTTACATCTACGGAACGAATCTTCTCAAGGGGTCCTCTCTGAGAACTCTCCGAAGCTCCTTAATCCCCAGTCCTCTGACGGGGTCCCCATATATCTCGCAGAGCCTCTCCTCACCGATCTTTTCAGGGCTTCGAACTATGATCTCGGCCTTCACACCCGACTCGAGAGCCAAGTATATGTGGGTGGACTCATCCGCACCATGGTTTCCGGAAGCCGTAGCCTTCTCCACCTCGACGACCTCAAGATTCCTTCTCCGTATCTCTTCTAGGACTTCTTCTGGGTCGGCCGAGAAGACCTCGATGTCTATGTCGCTGTTCCTTCTAGCCGTTCCCCTCCAGACGCTTCCTATAAGCCTCGGGTTAAATCTCTCCAAGAACTCCATAAGTTTTAATGCTTCACGCCTCATTTGGACGAGTCTCTCCTGCCTTTCCAAACCTTCAAATTCGTCGGCTATCCTGTCGAGCTCCTCCGCGACTTCGAGGTTACTTGGCAGAACGCGGGCTCCCAGAATCTCTGCGGCCCTCTTCTTGGCCTGTTTAAACTCCTTCTCTTGGGATGTGTATAGGAGAATCGCGGCTTCGCGGGCAACCCTTCTCCTCACTAGGTCTCGGTTACCCTTCAGAACCCGTAGCCTCCACGCAAAAAGTTTATGTTGACTTCTCGCCTACTTCGGGAGCCTTCTCGACGACCTCTGTAACAGCCATCAGCTCCGGAGGCTTAGAGAGGAGCTTCGACTTTCTTATTCCGACGTGGCGTAGCGGCGCTATCTTCTTCGCTTCGTTGTAGATGTCGGAGGCTATTTTCCCCAAGACGGCTTCTTGAACGAACTGGTCGAAGTTTAATTCGTTAGCTTTACGTTCGATCACTTCCTTCATGACCGCCCTGATAGCCTTCTCTTGAGAGGTTTTTATGCGGTGCGGTGTGAAGGCGCACGCTGAGACCCTCAGCCTATAACCGTCCTTCGTCGTTATGGTGAAGATTCCGTCGATCCTCGTCGTTCTCCTCCTCACCAAGCTTCGAAGGTAATCTCTAGAGTACTCGTGGCCCTTGAAGATTGTCTTGGCAGTTCTACCTTCCACCTCAATCACTTGGAAGTAAATCTTCAGGTACTGGTGGGCGAAGTCCCCCGTTAAGTCGTAGAGAGTCGCCTCTATAACTCTGCCGATCATCTTCTCAGGGCTGTCCGCTGGCACCAGCCCTAACTCTACGTTGCCGAAGTAATCTGGAGCGAGAACGGTATACCATTTCTTACTACGCCATTTATCTCTGACCCGTCGTCTTCTACTCGACACTTTGAGGCACCTTGCGAAGTAGATTTCGTTCGACGTATTTAAAAGGTTTGGTTGAACACGGCCTCACAAGCCACTTACAGTTTAAATACCCTTTAAGTTTAAATCTTAATGGTTTAGCACGGGGCACAGTCAACTTGATCGACGTTAAGCTCATCAGGGAGAACCCTGCTCTGGTCAGGGAGAACCTGAAGAGGAGGGGGGACCCAGAGAATCTGAGGCTTCTAGAGGAGTTCATCGAGTACGACAAGGCTTGGAGGAGAGTCCAGACCGAACTGAACGAGGCGAGACGGAGGAGAAACGAGATAAGCCGCGAGATCGCCCGGTTGAAGAAGGCAGGCTTAGACGCTAGCAACCTCATGGCTGAAGCCGCGAGGATAAGTAGGGAGATAGAGAGGCTTGAAAGGGTCGTTAGGGAGTACGGGGAGAAGGCTAGACGCACCCTCATGAGGATACCGAACCTTCTCCACGAGTCCGTTCCCTACGGCCTAGACGAGAGCGACAACGTTGAGATTAGGCGTTGGGGCTCCCCGCCTAAGTTCGACTTCAAACCCAAAAACCACCTTGAGATAGCTCTGGACCTAGGGCTGATCGACGAGGAGCGAGCTAACAAGGTTGCAGGTTCAGGCTTCTACTACTTGAAGGATGAGCTTGTTCTCCTCGACATGGCTATACAGAGGTTCGCGATAGACTTCCTAAGGAGACGCGGCTACACCCTCATAGAGCCTCCCTTCATGCTCCGGAGGAAACCCTACGAGGGTGTAACCGACCTAGCGGACTTCGAGACCGTCATGTACAAGATCGAAGGCGAAGACCTCTACCTCATCGCGACCAGTGAGCATCCGATTGCGGCCATGTTCATGGACGAGACCTTGGACATGAGCGATCTCCCAATCAAGATAGTGGGTGTCAGCACGAACTTCAGGAAGGAGGTTGGAACCCACGGAAAGTATACGAAGGGCCTTTTCAGGATGCACCAGTTCAACAAGGTTGAACAGTTCATCTTCTGCCTCCCGGAGCAGTCTTGGGAGCTGCATGAGGAGCTCCAAAGGAACTGTGAGGAGATGTACCAGATGCTCGGGCTCCATTATCGGGTTGTGAACGTCTGTACAGGCGACATAGGGACCGTTGCGGCCAAGAAGTACGACACGGAGGTCTGGATGGTCGATGGGAAGTTCAGGGAGATAGGCTCAAACTCGAACTGCACGGACTATCAAGCTAGGAGGCTGAGGATAAGGTTTAGGGAGGGGCCCGGTAGACCCCCGAAAGGCTTCGTTCACACACTGAACAGTACGGCTCTAGCTACGAGCAGGACGATGATGGCTATACTTGAACACTACCAACAGAAAGACGGTTCAGTAATAATACCGGAGGTTCTGAGGCCCTACATGAACGGGATAGAGCGGTTGGAGAGGAAAGAGTAGGATTGGGGGGTTACCATATTTCCGAGGTTGTTGGTGTAGGCGAAATCTTGATAGACTTCGTCTCTACGAAGCCCGCATCCTATGTTGAGGCTTCAACCTTCCAGAGGAGCATGGTGTAGACTTCAAGGTTTAGAGTTGTCGTTATTGTAAAGTGTTAAATTGTCCATCTTGGTTATTCTTCAGCGTGGTTGAGTCTCCGGGGGGAATTGTGCAATTGTTAAGGACGAATGTGAACCGTCTGGTTAAGATGTCTGTTCTGGGTGAGGTTTCGAGCCCCGTCTTCAGAAGCCCCTATAGAATATCATCGGATGGTACGCCGAGGGTTCTGCCGGGCGTTGGAGGAATAACATATAACGTCAGGGTTGGCGACCCGGCGACAGGTTGGGAGGCGGACCACGTTGAGCCAGGAGTGAGCATAAAGAATAAGGAGAGTAAGGAGGCCAATATGGCCCTGAACATCCTCTCCTGCGTGGGTAATGAGGCAGTTGTGGTCTCCGGGGACGCGAAGGGTGAGAAGGGCACCGTAACTGGGAAACATGGGGGTATAGAGCACGTTCTCGTCGACTTTCCACCCCATGTTATGGAGAAGATGCTCATAGGCGATAAAGTTATGGTGAAGGCCTTCGGGGTTGGTTTGAGACTTCTCGACTTCCCTGACGTCAGGGTTATGAATATGGACCCAAGACTGCTGGATGCAATAGATATCAAACCCATAGGCGACATGCTTGAGTTCCCGGTTACCCATATAGTTCCAGCTGCGATAATGGGTTCCGGGCTTGGAGCAGACCAGACCTACTCTGGAGACTATGATATACAACTCTTCGATGAGGATGTGAGGGAGGAGTACGGCTTGGACGACCTCAGGCTTGGAGATTTCATAGCGATAAAGGATGCAGACCACTCCTACGGGAGGATATACCGTAAGGGTGCAATGTCAATAGGGATAGTTGTCCACAGCGACTGCGTCGTCTCCGGGCATGGGCCAGGCGTGACAACCCTCCTAACATCCGGTAAGGGAAGATCAAACCTAGAATAGATGAGGATGCCAACATAGCTAAGGTGTTAAGGCTGAGGGGGGACATCTAAAGGATTAGGTGATGCAGCCTCATCCCATGCGCCGAAGGAGAATCTAGGTTTAATCGGCGTGACCGTACCCTCACTCGAAGAATGTCTTAGCCTCATCGTAGAGGTTTGGAGTTACATTCTTGCTCTTGCTTAAGGCCTTCGATAGGGGCACCGTTACTATCTCACCCCCTCTGAGGGCTACCATCATCCCAAACTTTCCATCCCTAACCAGGTCGACAGCCGCTATACCGTATCTGGTCGCCATGAACCTGTCGAAGGCTGTTGGGGGGCCACCTCTAATTATATGCGCCGGGGCTACGGCTCTAGTCTCAACACCTAAAGATTCCTTTATCTTCTTGGCTAGGAACTCGCCTATGCCCCCTAGACGGACATGTCCAAACTGGTCTACCTCAGTGTCTTTGGTTACTGGGCCTTTGTAGTCTTTGATTAAGGCTCCTTCAGCCACGACGATTACCGTGGATTTCTCACCCTTCTCGATCCTCTTCTTGACGAAGTTTATCACGTTCTCTATTTTGAAGGGCTCCTCGGGGATCAGAATTAGGTCCGCCCCAGCCGCTATCCCGGAGTAGAGTGCTATCCAACCGGCATATCTCCCCATAATCTCTATCAGGAACACCCTATCGTGAGATTCAGCTGTGTCCTTGAGGTTCTCGATGACGCGCATAGCCATGTTCACGGCCGTGTCGAAACCTATCGTCGCGTCGGTCTCGGAGACATCGTTGTCGATGGTCTTCGGGACGCCTACAACCTTGAGTCCCACGTCGCTTAGAGCCTTCGCAACGCTTAGGGTGTCGTCTCCACCTATCGCTATGAGAGCGTCAAGCCCCATCTCCTTGAAGTTTTTTGAGACCTTCTCGATTCCCCCCGGAATCTTGAGAGGGTTCGTTCTTGATGTTTTCAGTATAGTTCCGCCTCTACCGACGATATCCTTCACGTCTTCAGGTTTAAGTTTAAAGAACTCCTTGTTAAGCATCCCAGCCCAGCCGCGGCGGATGCCGATAACCTCATAGCCGTACTTCTCGCAACGTTTAAAGATGGCTCTGATCGCCGCGTTGAGTCCCGGAGCGTCCCCACCGCCAGTAAGAACCCCTACCTCATCGGTCAATTCCCTTTTCCGTTATTTTCTTCGGTGCTTTACCGCTTTAAATCTCCCTAACTCTTAAGTTTTCCAACGAATAAAGCTTTCGCTTCTGGATAAGAGCTGGTTAAAGACCCGTTGACCTTAAAGCCGAGAACCGCGGAGGTCCATATTAACATCCTTGACAAGAGCTTTTATTTTGGTTAACATTATATTCTTCTTATTGTTTGGAAGGCATGAGGTCATGGTTAAGTATATCTTCATAACGGGCGGCGTGTTGAGCTCGGTTGGTAAGGGCATAGTCACGTCCTCCGTTGGGAAGATGCTTCAAGTCCGGGGGTACAGAGTCACAGCCATCAAGATCGACCCCTACGTGAATGTGGACGCCGGGACTATGAACCCTTACATTCATGGGGAAGTCTTTGTGACCGAGGATGGAGGGGAGACCGACCTAGACCTAGGGTGGTACGAGAGGTTCCTCAACATAAACTTGCCAAAGGAGAACAATATCACGACGGGACAGGTCTACCAGTCTGTTATAGAGGGGGAGAGGCGAGGCGACTTCCTAGGCCGATGCGTCCAGATAATCCCGCACGTAACCAACGAGATCAAACGTAGGATTCGCACCGTATCCGAGAAGTCTGGAGTAGACGTCGTCTTGACGGAGTGCGGCGGAACCGTTGGAGACATAGAAGGCCTACCTTTCCTGGAGGCTATAAGGCAGATGCGTCTAGAGGAGGGCTACGACAACACGCTCTACATCCACGTGGCGCTCGTCCCAATCTTGGAGGTCACGGGGGAGATGAAGACGAAGCCCCTCCAACACAGCGTCAACGAGCTTAGAAGGATAGGTATCCAACCGGACATAATAGTTGCTAGATGTAGAGAGATGATAACCGAGGATGTCATCAGAAAGATAGCGCTCTTCGGAACGATCCCTAGAGAGGCCGTCTTCTGCTCCTACACTGTCTCCTCAGTCTACAAGGTTCCCCTAATCCTAGATGAGCAGGGTATGGGCGAATACATCTGCAAAAGGCTAAGCCTCCCAAAGAAGAAGCCTTCTTGGGGAGATTGGAGGAGGTTCGTCGAGAAGATAGAGAATCCCCGATACGATGTTAAGATAGCCCTGGTAGGCAAGTACGCGGGTTTAGCCGACAGCTACGTTAGCATGAATGAGGCTTTGAGGCACGCGGGCGCCGAGTGTGGAGCACGCATCCTGATAGATTATATAGAAGCCGAGAACTTTGAGGAGGACCCTGAAAGGGTAAACACTCTAAAAGAGTATGACGGAATCTTTGTTCCTTACGGCTTCGGTCCTAGAGGAACCGAAGGGAAGATCAAAGCCATAAAATTCGCTCGGGAGAACGACATGCCGTTTCTAGGAATCTGTTACGGCTTCCAGTTAGCCATCGTCGAGTTTGCCCGAAACGTATGCAAGCTGGAAGGTGCGAACAGCACGGAGATCGAGCAGAACCCTCTCCATCCAGTGATAGACCTCATGCCGGAGCAGAGGAAGATAACATACAAGGGAGCGACGATGCGCCTCGGAGCCCACAAGGTCATAATAAAGGAGGGAACCCTAGCGCATAGGCTGTACGGCAAAACCGAGATATATGAGAGGCACCGCCACAGGTGGGAGGTAAACCCGAAGTACTGGAGTATCCTCCAGAAGCATGGAGCAGTATTCTCGGGGATGAGCCCGGACGGGAGGAGAGTCGAGATTTTCGAGCTGCCAGACAAGTACTTCTTCTTCGCATCCCAGTTCCACGGGGAATTCAAGAGTAGACCCGGGAAACCGGAGCCTGAGTACTACGGCTTCGTGAAGGCTTGTCTCGACAGGAAACTTGGGAGGCCGAAACCGGAGTTCTGAAGGCTGGGGTTCACAGTTCCCTTTTAGACGATTCAGCCTTAGACTTGCAGGTTTTCTCTGAGGGAAGGTTAACCTCTTAAGTTTCCCCGCCATAAAGTTGCCTGAAACCTCTTCAGCGGAACGATGACTGATGGAACCGGAAAGCCCATTAAAGAAGATCGTGGTTCGCCCCCTTGCCTTCGAGAGCCTCGGCGTTAGGTCGATGTGCACCTACGTCGAGACCCCGGATGTCAGGATACTCCTAGATGCAGGGGTCTCCTTAGGTCCAAGGCGTTTCGGTTTTCCACCCCACCCACGGGAGTACAAGGCCATCGAGAAGGCTCGTAGGCTCATAGTTGAGGCCGCGGAGAGGGCTGACGTGGTCACGGTCAGCCACTACCACTTCGACCACCACACACCCTCATACACGGATTGGGCTTACAACTGGTCCTCCGAGGAGATAGCCCGATCCATCTATGAAGGTAAACTCGTCTTGGCGAAGAGTTATAGGACCGACGTGAACTTCAGCCAGAGGAGGAGAGGATGGCTCTTTGCTAGGACATGCGGGAAATACGCGAGGAGGCTTGAGACGGCTGACGGGCGAACCTTCAGGTTCGGCGACACAACCATAAAGTTCTCGAAGCCCGTCTTCCACGGCGGTGAAGGCTCAAGGGTGGGTTGGGTGTTGATGGCAACGATCAGGCACGGAGGGGACGCTCTAATCTTCACTTCGGACGTTCAGGGACCGATAGTCCCTGAGACATGTGAACTCATATTAGCTGAGAACCCTAAACTCGCGATAGTAGGTGGGCCTCCCCTCTACCTCATCGACTTCGCCCTCGGCCGTGAAGAGCTGGAGTCGGCTGTTGAGAACCTGAAGAGGATAGTCCGGAAGGTTCCGACGACTATCTTGGACCACCATGTTCTCAGAGAAAAAGATTGGAGGAGGCCTTTCAAAGCCGTCTTTGAAGAGGCCTCTCAGGCTGGACACAGGGTGGTGACGGCGGCCGAGTTTATGGGCGAAGAGAACCTTCTCTTGGAGGCAAGGAGGCGGGAGCTCTTCGAGGAGGAGCCTCCAAGCGGCGAATTCGTCAAGTGGATGAGGACGCCCAGCTGGAGGAGGAGATTAACGAAGCCTCCGCTTTAGCGTTCTAGGTATGTTCTCATGTCTTCCGGGGTGGCGGATGGAACCGGTAAGTCCTTCATCGTCTTGAGGCCTGGGGAAGCGGCTATAACCTTCGGGATCATGTTCACGATGACCGCTACGGTTCCTAGGTCTCCGTGGACGCAGGGGCTTATCTTCTCGTGGACTTCCGGGACACCCTTTATCGTCACCGAGTCGTACTCTTCTTCGGCTCCTATGTAGGCTTGGAAGTCTAGGGTGATAACCTTCTTTCCGTCCATTATGCCGTGTGCCTGTTGCCTCAGCCCGGCAACCCGGCCAGCCTCAACCTTCACGGCTTGGCTCTCAACCCGTTTAGTGGCTACTACCGGCTTAACAGGTTCGACATCTATCTTATCGAGTTTCCAGCCTAGGGCGGCCGCTATCATGGCTATGGACTGTTCTAGGCCTACGTGCCCCGTTATGGCGCCTGTCCGGATTTTCTCGGTGAACTCCTCCACTGTGAGGCCTGCGCCGATCTTCTTCTGGAATGGAACTCTGCGGGTTGCGGCGTTCATAACCCTCCTAACCTCGATCCCGTAGACTTCTTGGCAGACGGCTGTCAAGGTTATCGCTAGTGTATCCATCAGGAAGCCGGGGTTTATCCCCGTCCCCAAGACAGTTACTCCATGCTCTTTGGCCGCAGAGTCCAGCTTCTCGGCGAGTTCCGGGTCGACTATGTAGGGGTATGAGAGCTCCTCTGTGGTTGAGACGACGTTTGCTCCATGCTTGACGGCCGTTAGGATTTGGGAATAGGCGTCTTTCAAGAAGGAGGTCGTCGCGTGGACAACTATGTCCGGTTTCGTCTCTGAGATGACCTTGGCGGCGTCTTTAGAGACGGTAACTCCCGTCGGCTCTTCCAGTCCTAGGAGCTCAGCGAGGTCCTTTCCAACCTTCCGGGGCGACATATCTATAGCCCCGACCACCCGTATTCCCTTCTTCTTCAGGAGAAGCTTGGCGATTCGGCCTCCGATCTCCCCAACCCCGTATATAACAACCTTGATCTCCGAACGTTTAGGCGGCTCCTCTCCATCCATCGTACTCATCCCCTCTACCAGTTCAGCCCTCAACAGTTTACCTTAAAACTTTATTAGTTTTGTGCATGTCGAGCTTAGCGGGTTCGCTTAGGCGTTTGGATTGGGGATGAATCCTCATGACGGTCTGGATATTCACTCACGGAGACGGGGACGGTGTCTGTGCTGGAGCCGTAGCCTTAGCCGCCAACCCCGACGCCAAAGTCTTCTTCACCCACCCCTTCGGCCTCCTCGGCGACCTCAACCAAGTGAGAGAAGGGGACACGGTTATAATCTGCGACATAGCCCTCTCAGAGATGCATCTGGAAGGACTAATCGAACGCTTCAAGACGATAGAGAAGACCGGTCTCCTACACTATTTTGATCACCACCCCCTCCCGGAGGGGCTTCGAGCTGAGGACATACCCGGCGTAACCATCCACAGGCTGGACGCTTCAGCCTCAGAGATCGTCTACTCATACTTCAAGGAGAAGGTCGGCGTCCTCCAGAGCAGGGCGGCAATCTACGGAGCAATCTCAGACTACGCGGACAACACTCCAACAATAAAGGGTCTCCTGAAGATGTGGGACAAGAGAACGATCTACTTGGATACTGGGATACTCGTCCAAGCCCTCTCAGCCCAGAAGAGGGAGTACAACCTGAAGAGGAAAGTTGTCTCGGAACTGGCCGCCGGAGACCCTCCGAGCTCAGACGACAGGCTTGTGGAGCTCGCTATCCAGCAGGCTCGGAGGGAGGAGGAGGCCATATCCGAGATCGAGGAGAAGGTTAAGGTTGAGGGCCGCGTCTCCTACGTCCTAGACTTCCCATTCTCCCTCGGGAAGACAGCCATCTACGCGAGGGCCCTCACAGGAACCATAATCGGAATCGCAGGGGAGACCCGTAAAGGGATGATCGACATGAGCTTACGAACGGCGGAGGAACGGATCGACCTGAACGTCATCCTCAGGAGGATAACGCCGAAGCTCGGGGGGAGCGGGGGTGGACACCCCCAAGCTTCAGGCGCGAGGGTTCCCAAAGAGAACTTCAAAGCCCTCGTCGAGGAGCTGAACAGGGTTCTGGAAGCCCTATATTAGGCTCTTTAAAGGCTCAATATTCTCTCCGCGTTCTTGTGGAGGATCTTCTCCTTATCCTCCTCGCTCACCTCGAGGCACTCAATCTTCATCAGGGCTGACTCCGGATACTTGAGGGGCATACCCGACCCAAAGAGAATCCTCTCCACGCCGATCCTGTCGACTAGGGATTGGAGCTGATTCGGGTAGGCTCCGGAGAGGTAGTGAGAGGTCAATTCGATGTAGAAGTTCTCCCTTTTTGGACACGCGTTGAGGATCATCTCGGCTTCACGGTGGTGTATGTACGCCAAGATGAAGGTTGCCTCTGGAAAACGGTTTATGATTTCCGCCGTCTCGTAGATGGAGACCGGTGGAACCTTGACCAGCCAGTGGTGTTGCCTCTCATCCTCCATGCGGATCGCTATCGAGATGGGTAGACCGCGGTCGGCGGCCTCCCTTATTAGTTTGGATGCGCAGTCATCCGTTAGCTTGTAGTCGTGGTAGTTCGGGTGAAGCCTCAGCCCCTTCATGCCGAGGCTTCCGACGCACTCTTCTAGGTCTTCTTTCCACCCCGCGTAGCTCGGGTTTATAACGGCGAAGGGGATCAGCCTGTCCCTGTAAGGCTCGATCTCCTCCGCGAGTTCTAGGTTTCCCTCGTGAGAGTTCCTGTACAGGACGCTTGAGGATGAGACGACGGCTAGGCTTATTCCCGCTCTATCCATGAGCCTTACTAAGCCTTCAGGGGTGTTGTATCGGAGCCTCCTGAAGGGCCATCTCCCCAGATAAGCGTTCACGTCTATTATCATGGTAAGCCCCTCCTCTCGATTATCCTGAGCATGTTCTTGCTTAGGATGAGTTCGCGGTCTCTCTCGTTCAGTTCGGCTCCACGTATCTTACCGATTCCTGACGAGAGGAAGTTGTCCGTCCCAAAGACTATCCTCTCGGCGCCGACCTCCCTGACGGCCATCTCGATCATACCTAAGTCTACGCCTGACCCGCTGGTGTCAACCATGAGGTTGCTGACCCCTCTGACGGCTTTTAAGGCCCACTCCCAGTCTCCCCCGCCGCCGATATGGGCCATTATGATCGTGGCTTTAGGGTGTCTACGTGCGAGCTCCGCGACATCTTCCGAGTTGCTGACCGTCGGAGGGTCCCCCTTTATGTATCTCCGTTGAATGTGGGCCGTATGTATCAGTATGGGGGCGTTAAACTCTACGGCTAACTCTATCAACGGCGAGACCCTCGGGTCTAGACAGTGGCAGTCCGTGTACAATTTGAGGCCGAGCATGCCGTACTCTTCTAGGCATTTACGGAACTCTCTTACGGCTTTCTCCTCGTAGGCGGGGTTGACGTAGCAGTAGCCTAGGACGGTCTCCGGGTGGGCCTTCATGGCTTCCGCGACATCCTTATTCGCCTCCGAAAAGCTGGAGAACGATGAGGGACGGAGGGAAGGCAGCTTCGAGACGCAGAGCTTATCTATCCCGAGCTTAGCCGCCCACTTAAGGAACTCCTCCAGCGAGAAGGATGGCGGATACCAGATGTGGGCGTGAGCATCTATGATCAAGGCGATCCCCCACAACCTCACAAGAGTTTCGAGAGAGCTGCGAAGAGCATGAGGACGAGGAAGAGGATCACGATCCCGTAGGAGAGGATCTCGTGGATGTCTATCTGCTCCATGAGGAGGGGACGTCTCCTCTTCAGGTCTTCTAGGAGCTCCCTTGAAAGTCTCCCTTCACCCCTAACGGGGGTTTCCCCACCGTCCGCGTCTTCTTCAGGCCCTTCTAGGAGCCTCATTTTGAGGGCTACCTCGGCCTCCTCCAAGACCTCGGAGACTTCTTTGAGGATGTCCGTCTTCTTCGCGCCTATGAGCCTCGCGAAGTCCGTTAAGGCGTGATCGTTTATCCTCATGTCGCATATCTTGGGCAGGAGGATCCTTTTAAGGTTCCTAAGGGTTCTCTCGGCTATCCTCTCGGCTTCGGGCCCGACTATGCAGAGGACGGGGTCGTGGTAGACTCTCCTCGCTTTGACAACGTAGTCGAGTATGTAGATCGTGTTCCTCCCGTTCGAGACCACATAAGCCCTCTCAGCCCTCCTCTTCCTGATCGAGGTGTACACGTCCAGCCGCTCCAAACCTTCGCTCTCGGCGCTTAGAAACGGCAACCTGTGATAGCCTTCAGCCTCATCATCTATGATCCAGCTGAGCGCAAGAATGACGTCCTCGAGGCTCAGAACCTCGGTTGAGAACTGGGCGAAGAGCCTCCTCGAGAGGGGTTCCGAGGTGTCTTTTTGGATTATAATCTCCAAAGTGACCACCCGCATCCAAGAATAATTCTGTAAGTTGGAGGATTTACGCCTTTCTATCTCCTAACCCAGAAGTACACCAAGATTAAGGCGAGTATCGCCAAGGCCACCACGATCTTAACTAGGGTTCCGTTCCTGTCCCATATTATTATGGCGGCGTTGATCCTCTCTAGAGGGTTGCGGGAGGTCAACATCTGGAAGAGCAATCGGGCTTCCTCCTTCGTGAAGGCTCCGCCGTCGATCATTATCTCCCCCCTTGCGGCCTTCTCGAACCTGTGGCCTCCGATCCTTAGCCTGTCAGCGAACCTAGTCTTCAACCACACGTCGAACTCTTCCATTAAGACCTCTCGTTCTTCCCTCTTCATGGAGATCACCTATACTTAACCGTGATGAAGTATAAGTACTTGACACCGTTGCTTTCCACGGTCAGCACCCCGAAGTTCACGTTTCCCTCCTCCCCGCTCCACATGAAGACCTTCCCGTTCTCTGGGGGATGCCTCTCCAAGAAAGCTTCTAACGCGGACTCAACCTCGCTCCACTGGCTCTCACTTAGGTAGGTGAGGTTTTCTTCGAGAACCTCGACGTCGGGGTGTATCGCCCAAACCTCCAGCAGGTCGTATCCAGCCTCCGTGAAGAAGGTTTTAAGCCTCTCGAGGCGTCTCTGGGCTCCAGTCTCAACGGTGGCTCCTATAAGGTTGTAGTAGGCTTCAGACGCATCTGAACCCATCGCCACCAAGGAACCAGACGACGCGTCGACGATTCCTATCTGCGGCATAGTAACCATAACCGCTCCCTTCACGTATAACGGTATGAAGTAGTAGAGTTTGCCTCCGATCGGGTAGAGGAGGATGTTGCCTAAACTCGAAGTCTCCGGGTACCCGTAGAGGTTGAGTTTAACCTGGACTTCTTGGTTGGCCTTGAGCGACTCAACCGCGGAGGTCGGCCCTAAGAGCTGAGCTTCGGGAGGCGCCTCGTAGAGAACGATCTCGCCCAGCCTCTCCCCCCCATACGCCAAGTAGACGGCCGCCAAGTTCTTGCTCTCAGACATCTTATACTCGACTACTTGGATTCCGACGAAGTGTGTCTGGTTGTTCTCGACGAAGAGGACGTAGAGAACCTCCGTTCCCGGAGGCCTCTCGTAAAACTTGCTTCCAGACCTCCAAGTGAAGGGGTCGTCCACGTGGAACATGAAGTCCACGTCTAGCTGGCCCGGCTGGTCCGGCTTGCCGAGGAGAGCCTCTGGGTAGCGGAGCTGAGGTCTAAGCCACTCCGCGGTTGGGTCGGTTATGGGCTTCCACTCCGAGTAGTACCGTGTGTAAAAGTCTACGAGGAAACCGTCCGGCTTGCCCACGATGTACCCTTTCATGCTTCCGTCCACGACGTCGACGAGGACAACGGCGAAGTAGCGGAGATATCTGCTGGCCGCGAAGCCTGAATGCATGGGATAGTCTATGTAGACTTGGACGGCGTAGTATAGCCGTTCGCCGTCGCTCACGAGGTAGACATCCGGGTCGATCTTCAACCCGTAGATCAGAATGTCACTCACCCTCTTGACCACGTCCCTGTTGTAGAGCATCTTGATCTCGTCCTGTGGAGGCGAGAAGGCGAATCCCAGCTGCCCCTGAAGTAGGAACCAGAGGGTTCTCCTCCACCCGGAGAGGACGTAGTCAGGCTCTCCCGGATATGACGCGTTCTCAACCTCGCTGAACCCCTTCACGCCGACGTAGACAGGGTTCTCGAAGCCCTCCCCATAATAGATTGGGGGCTCCTCCGGAATCCCAAAGACATCCGTTAAGTTTACGTATTCCCCGCTGTGGCTGTCGATAACGATTATGCGGGATGTATGCGTGTAGATCAGGTGGACGCTTATCCAGTCCATGCTGGGATAGCAGACTGTTGTGGGGGCAACCCAGTACTCCCGGCCTCCCACGTATATGATATCCGAGTCGGCTAGGGTCATCCAGTTCGAGCCGATCCTATTTATCATCCTAGTGTAAGCCGCCCTAGAGTCCCACTGTCTAACCTTCATCAGGGTCTCGGTGACGTTCCCTTCGGGGAGGGCTGAGAGAGGGAGCCTCCGTATATGGTCGATGCCCGCGGCCCATCGGGTTACAGCTATCTGCTTCCTCGTCAAAGGGTTCCACTCGTACTCTAACCAGTTGTTGTTCCAGTTAAGCCGGAAACCCGCGACGATAACAGCGTTGGTTATGAGCACGGCTATTAAGGCCATGGCTATGGATAAGATGACTGTTCTCTTCCTCTTGGCGAATGGTAAGCCCCCTCCGAAGCCGATGAAGTGGGAGAAGAGAGCCGCAAAGAGGAAGCTTGCAAGGAGGACGACGCAGATCAAATAGTTGAAGGGGGTCGTTATGTCCATAACCCAGTATGGCGCCCCCAAAATTATGGCGGTCATGATGCAGGCTAAGATCACGAATAAGTCTCGAACCCAGACGTTCTGCGACTCCCTGAGGAAGTGCTTTATAAGCTTGAGGCACATCCTAGCCACGACGACGGCCAGTATCGCCATCGAGACCATGTAGACCAGACGGTACTGAACCTCAATCGTCGGCATCAAGGAGATCAGCTCGGAGCTGGAGGCCGGAATGATCGGGAGAACGAAGACTCTCGGGACGAGGCTCCAACTCCCAATACCCTCCAAGGCCATGCTGAAGATCGGGGTAACCTTACCCAGAAACGGTATGCCGTTGATTGAGGAGATCACCGAGAAGGCTAAGAGCCACTTAAAAACCTGCCAGACCGCCCAGAAGGTTCTCCGGGTTCTCGGAGAGAAGACTGGAATCTCCGCGGGTGTCGGTTCACGCCCGATCCTGCTGAGCCACTTGATCGTCTCCCAAACCTCGTAGAGGTCGCTATGTCCACGGAGGGGGTTAATGACTAGAAGTGCAAGTATGGCGGCGACTATGAATGTTTGGTTGTGGTAAAAGGTTATGCCGAACCAGTCTAAGCCCGCCTTCTTCTCGTATAGGCTCTGCATTATCGACCAGTTGAGCCACGTGTGAAGCACTTCTAAAGTGACTATGAGGAGGATGGGGGCTAGTAGAAGCCAAACCCAGTACCTACGGATGAAGGTTGAATCCTCATACGTGCCAGTCAACTTTATACCCAAGAAGATATACTAAGAGGAGCCGAAATATTAAGGCTTAGTTTGGTTGCGATCGAAACTCGGGGTTTCGCTCTCTCCGCCGCTGTCAAGCTCTTGGACGTTCGGATGATCCTTAACCCTTACGAACTTCATCTTTTTTGTGCTCCACGGAGACGTATAATCTTTGTAAACTTCGATTAACCCTTTCCTCTTGAGGTTTGGCACTGCCCCCCTCATTCTGGGAGGTATATTCACGGTCATGACCTCCCCGCGTCTCCTTATGAACTCGTAGGTTTCCCTCTCAAGCTTCGTCAGCTTCATTTCCTCAACCGTCTCCAAGAGTCCGCGTAGAGACAAACTGAACCCAGATGAGAGTAAAGATTAACCCTCTTATTAAGAAGACGCCGTTTACCCCTACCAGAAGATTATTCTTAAGGTTCAGGGCCAGCATTCCACCTCCCACGGCTCCTTATCCATGCCCGGTAGCAAGCTTCAAGGTGGGGCGTATCACCTAACCCGTGGAAGAATACGCCGTTACATCTCCGAGCCAGCGCCGTGATGAACTCTACCTCGGAAACGGCTTCTTTAACGCCTCTATTCTTGAGGATGTCCCGGCGGGGGCTAAGCGCCAGAACTTTCTTGCCACCGTACTCCGCGCACAGCCTCTCAATATCCCTGCGGCTCAGCCTCGCGTCGGGGTTAATCTTGAACCCTTCAGCCCCAGCCTCGATCAGCCCGTCGATCAAGGGAAGATAATTCCCGTCAGAGATGAATAAGACCTTTATTCCCTTATCCTTTAGCGGCCGCCAAATTTCCTTATAGAGCGGGAAGACGTGTTCCCTGAACCACTCTGGCGACATTACGGGGCCCTCCCGGAAGGCGATGTCGTCGTGGCAGACGAAGACTTTGATCCCGGACTCCGCCCAAGCTTCGGTATGTCTCCTCGTCACCTCCGCATACTTCTCCGCAACCTCGTCGAATACATCCGCGTCTTTGAGGATGAGCCTAGCTAGGAGCCGCCACCCTACCCGTACGATGAAGAACGTGAAGAGTGTTAGGTAGGTCTCTCCCGCCACTAAGGTTAAGTCCTTCAGAATCCCTTGGTAATGTTGGTATGTCCTTCGGCAGTATTCAGCGATTTCTTTGGCCGATCTAGGCTCGTCTTCTCTGGGGTCGTAGTTCTTGAGGTATTTGAGCATCTCCCTGTACGTCTTGAAGGGGCGCTCAACGACCCAGAGTTGGGTGGCGGTCTTCGTGCGGGCTAGGGTGTACCCCTTATATGCTATGTGGAAGGAGTCATAGTAAGGAAAACAGTCCTCGAAGTCCTCGAATTTGCCGTAAACTGTGTCCTCTTCCTGTTTGATAGGCTTCCGGTCTATGCGGGTCTCTAAAACGTAGATCATGTCAACGTCGAGGGTTTCATATAATGCTCTGAGGTATCTGTTTCCCTCGGAGCTCCTGACACCTGTCAGTCTCTCTCCAAATCTTGTATCTCCTATGGTTCCGAGGAGAGGTATCTTATCGGTAGGCTTGAGGTTTACCGCCCTTAAAGCTCTTTCGTAACCCATAACCTCCGCCTCTAAGGCTCAACCAATTAACAACGTTTTTCTCTACGAATTTCAAGTTCATAAAGGATTTATCAGAGAAACCTGAAGAGGAAAACGGGAAGGTTGCGGCGGACGGTCTCCACAGAGTTCTCCTCTCCCAAGCAGGTGAACCAGCGGGAGTCGGGTGTGCCCATGCACCCACCTGCACCGTCTCCCTCCAACACCCTCCTGATCAC
>Ga0209410_1000117_pt1 | contig 32771 bp, 40 predicted proteins | sample Mar14436cmmetaG_FD_184135 | JGI IMG/M metagenome (GOLD analysis project Ga0209410, IMG submission 184135) | Marine hydrothermal vent microbial communities from Guaymas Basin, Gulf of California to study Microbial Dark Matter (Phase II) - Marker... ... | reverse complement strand
TTGTCACATCAAACCTCTCTTCCAGGTCTGCCAGCCTTTTCATGCCGCCTCCTTTCAAGCTCTACGATTTTCCTCTGCCTTTTATGGAGATAGTCCTTAAATGCCCGATCCATCATCTCGTGCATAATAAGAGCCCCAAGCATCATGCCTATGGCCAGGCCTCCAAAGGCCATGGCCGCTGCAGTCCATACGTTCACTCTTTCACCTCCTTTCTGAATTTTCTCCTCACTATTTCCAGCAGCTCCTCTTTTGTAGGCACCTGGCTCCTGTCGCCTTCCTCTTCAGGGAGCAAGCGCTCGATCTCAGCGGCCACAGCCTCCAGGTCCTGGTTCACCCGCTCCCGGATCGCCTCCACACTCATGCGGAGCCTCACCAGCTCAATCTCCGCATTCTTCATCACCAAACACCTCCTCTCGCGGCACACCCCACAGCGCGGCGATCGTCTCCTGCACCCGGCGATTCTGCCGGAACCCATTGATCACCTGGCTTACCGTACCCTTACCGCACCCTGCAATGCGGCCGATCTCCTCCAGCTCATAACCATAGAGTTCCTTGAGCGCCCGGCGGATGTTCACCAGGGGCGCGTCGTGGCGGAGCAGCCGCAACGCCCTAAGCGCCCTTTTTCCTTTGCTTTCCTGTTTCATTTCCTGTAAACTCCTTTACTTGATTCCTTTAATTGCTGATTTTTTAAGGGGATAGGCGCGTCTGACCTTCTGCGGCACAAAGGTATAAAGCGCATAGGCCTCGCGCCAGCGCTTGGCCTTCACAGCCTCGATGTACCTCTGGGTAAGTGTTCCCTGGTGAGTGCGTGCCAGCAACTGCACGCAATGTGAGCAGATGAAGGGCAGATCCCGCTCCTTCGGGTCAACCTTTGGTTCCTTGTGATTGCAAAGCAGACAGGTTTTCATGGGAGACTCCTTACTTACGCAACTCTATAGGAACATTGCTATTAAGTTGCGTCACTTGCACCGATGAGGGCTTCTGCCCCAGGAGCTCCACCTTCGCCTCGTGCGAATTAAGGGCAAAGGCCGCCGCCGTCTCCGGATCCGGCGCAAATATTCGAAGCTCACAAGGGTGTCCATATTGGGCTGATACCGTGACAATAAATTCCTGCATAATGGTCTTTGACATGACTGCCTCCTTGGCTTTTTAGGTTTTTGGGTTAAGAGCCGATGGTTTGATTGATGGGAAAAGATAATACAGAGATGTCTACAAATGTCAACAAAAAAATTGCACCGTAAAGAATTTTCTGCGCGGCTGCGTAGATTAGCTGATGAACAGGGCTATTCGCCCGCCTCTTTAGCAAAACGCCTTGGAACAGGCAGGCAAACTGTAGACCATTGGTTTAAGGGACGTAACCTTCCATCCCCGAAGTACATGCGAGCAATCGCGGAGGCCTTTGGGGTCAACGTTCAGACCCTAAAATATGGGCCTACATTGCTTTCGGATGAGCACCATCTGTCTAGAAATGACACCAAAAGTACCCATGATACGCCCTCACCGCCACCAGAATCGACGAAAAGCACCCGGCCCATACTAACGGGTACGGTGCATCGGGAGAGGCGCTCTCCGTGGCATCCAGAGCCCCGTAAGAACGAGCTGCTGCGCATGGCAGCCTTCATACTTGAGGTGGATGATCCTGAGATCACCCCTGCCTTTGAGCAGGAAATCATAAAGGCGCACAACGCCCTGGTTCGGGGCCGGCACCCGGAGCCCGAACCAAAAAAAGCCATAAACCAAAATTGAGGTTGGTGAAATGAAAATCAGACGTGACAATTGGGAGGGAGACCCTGATTTTCTTGAGCAGCACCGGCACTGGCTTAAAGCACCAAGCCTTACCGAGCGGATTTGGGACAAAATCGCGACGCTTATAGAAAAGTTCTTTAAAGCCCTATTCAACCTCTTGCTCAGCATAATCAGGGGAATTCCTTGGGCTCCGGTGCTCCTGGCCATCGGCGTTGGTGCAGTGGTTACAAGCGAAGGTTATGCACACAGATGGCTGGACACATCCATTGCTCTTTTTCTCTATGGTGCAGTTTCTCATATAGCGTGGATATACTCTGACCATCGGAAGACGAATTCCACAGGTTAGCCCCATGGCCATCCGCCAACTCAAAGACGGCCGGTGGGCTGTGTATTACCGCAAGGACGGCAAGCTGAAATGGGAGTATTTCGGCAGGGGCCTTCATGCCCAGGCTGCGGCGCTCAAGCGCAATGAGGAGCTACACCTGGCCAAACGCAGGCCTCCCAAACCACGCTCTGGTCCTACCCTGGCCGAGCTCGCCAAGGCCTATCTGGCAGCCAAGCACTTTAATGCTAACTCAGCCAAATGCCTGGCCTTGCGCCTGAGCGCCAATATCCTGCCCGCCCTGGGCCACCGCTCGGCCGTGCGCCTCACCCACCAGGACCTGGACCGCTACGTGGAAAAGCGCCTCCAAAAGGTCAAGGCCTCCACCGTGCGCCGCGAGATCACCGACATCAAGGCCATTCTCAACTGGGCCGCATCCACACAGCCCCGGCTGATTCCTTTTAACCCAGTCCACAACTACCGCCCGCCAAAGCCCGACGACGCTGTGATCCTGCCACCCACCCGCGAAGAAACCGAGGCGATTCTATCTGCCGCTGCCCCGCACCTGCGCCGTGCCATCCTGCTATCCTATTACCTGGGTCTGCGGCCCGGATCCGTGGAGCTGCTGCGCCTTACCTGGGACGCTGTCAACTGGGAAAACCAGACCATTCTCGTCCTTTCTGCCCACAAGGGCGGCCCAGAGAAAAGGGCTGTGCCCATCCATCCGGATCTCTTGCCTATACTCCGATCCTGGTATAGCCAGGACCAGGCCTCTGGCCCTATCATCCATTACTTTGGCCAGCCCATAAAAAGCATAAAGCGGGCCTGGGCCTCTGCCCTGCGCCGCGCCGGCATTACACGCAGGCTCCGGCCCTATGACCTCCGCCACGCCTTTGTCACTCAGGCCCTGGAACGTGGGGCCGATATAAAGGCCCTGGCCGAGATTGTGGGTTCTCGGCCCGAAACACTCATGCGCACCTACCAGCACGTCAGCCACGAGCTCCGGCGCCGCACCGTAGAAAAGATTCCTGGCCTTGACTATACAAAATATAGCCAAAATCCCAATAAAAAAGGCCGCCCAAAGAGCGACCTAACATATTGATTTTATTGTGGTAGGCGCGATGGGATTTGAACCCATGACCACTACCGCGTCAAGGTAAAATAGGGACGATTATTATCTGCATTTTCGGGAAGTTAAAGTCCTTTCTCTTGGCTATATTTTCCATGTATAGTCACAGCAACTTCTCCAGTATAGTTATTAGTATAGCACGGAGCTGGGCCAGATTGGAAGCAGATTTTATATTATCAATCAAATCCTGTTTTACCTGTCCGGGGTCGATCTTTGGAGGCTCTGGATCCGGTGGTTCAGGATTGTTGCCTTTCTTCAGCCACTCCTGATATGCCCGCCAATCTTTATTTCGAAGGTCCGCAGGAATAAAAGCCCCATCCTCTAATCGTTTTACTCCGCCTTTCCTCATCACTTTATACATAGTAACCCCCCTTGTAATTATAATATCTCAGCATCAGCTTCCCAATTGGCATAGATATATGCTCCATCTGGCACATTACTGTCATCTGTTCTAATTCTGGCGTGTTTTACAAATGAGGTATTTTCACTTATGGTAATATTAGCTCCACCGCTGTTTGCTACCCCAGGATTTTCCCAAGCGCAGTATCCTGCGTTTCCGTTTTCATTATACCACCTCATAGTTGGAGGTACACGCTTAGCAACTTTGAAGATCACAATAAAGTCTGTTGTATGATTGCTTCTTGCCCTGGAAATAACCCCCTCAGCTGCCCCTCGACTTTGGGTCTTGAAATCATCACCCTCAACATCATAGCTGTGTTCATAATACCTTTGACACAGAACCAGCTCAATTGAAAGAGGTCTTTCTTCGAAGTCTGTAGCTACAACTCCTTCTTCCAACTGTATTCTGGCAAAGTCTAGCTGGAAGGTAGTGTTTACAGGAGCCTCAAAACGAAGAACAAGACAATCATCCCCATTGGTCCCTATAGTCTTTCCCTCTATTGAGGGTAGTGTCGCTGTAAACTCAAATCTCTGCCAAGAAGTTGTAACACTAATTGTCCCCAAGTTCGTCACAACATCACTGGACGGTGAACCTCCTGTACCAAAGTACTGTACTAACTTCAGAGGAATATCCCTAGAAGCATCTGACTTAATGTAACCTGAAACAACAACCGTTTTCCGAGCAAGAGTTCTTACTCCCTCAATGGCTTGTTGTACCTGGTGATAACTTGAACCAGAGTAAGCCGAGGTGACCTCAAGACGTGCAAAATATCGAGGCTCCCCAGGGATATCGCTTTGCCCTAAAGTGAAACTCTGTCTAGACCACTGCCGTGAACCTCCCGTTCCGTCAGCTATATCATGCCACCTGTCTGGACCATATTGGTAGCTAGTTCCAGAAGTGGACATGGAAGTCCCTCGTTGCCAAATATCAAAATTCCCATTAATGAGCTTATTCTTAAAACCGCTTATCCAGCTAGCGGCAGCTCCAAGCGTCGCCCGGGCTGTGGCGGCATCAGGATCATCCAGCACGGTCTGCATAAAGCTGGTCACGAGGGCGGAATCAACGGCCTCAGCCGCAGTGGGATCCCCATTCTCGTCAAACCCAAGAAATTTGCCGGCCCTGGCGGCAACAGTAGGTAGCTCACTGCCTGCTTCGGTATCAGAAACGGCATATTTTAGGGTACGTTCCAGCTTTTCTTCCTGCTGTTGGACTATCATCGTGAGCTTGTCCAGGGCGTCTTCGTGGCTCTCGGCCGGGAAGGGGTCGTTTTCCGTGTAATCGGTTGTCTGGGTAAGAGGGACGTTGCGTGTTATGGTTATCTTGTAACCGCTGGCATAGGTCTGTGTGGTGGTTACGTTTCCTCCACCGCTGTCGCCGACACCATCAACCGTATAATCTGTGTTCAGCACAAGGTCCGTCTCATTGCCCGCATCATCGGTCAATACCACCCGGAGGTGGGTTTCATCCAGGATCCGGAATGTGTATGGAAACACGTTGTGGGTGCCGTCGCAATTATACTGGTTTTTATAGACGCTGGACTCTACGGTCATCTCCCTATCCCTCCTTTTTCTTTTTGACAGCGGCCACTGCCTGCTGGATGCCGTAATATGTGAAGTAGAAGCCCGTGACCATGAGAGTGAGCCCTGAGATGGCCTTTGCGCAGGCAAAGACCTCTTTGGCCGTGGTCACGCCAAAGGCAAAGAGGATCGCTGCAAAGAGTATCAGGAACAGGAACACCCCCACGATCATTATGGCAAGATACCGGCGGGTCATGGATCGGACAGAACTTTCGTGAATAAGAATATTCTGGGCCTTGAGCCACAGCTCAAAGGCCTTCTGGGCGTTCTCCGCCTTTTCCTCATCCGTGTAGAACAATTTGTCTATTCCATTGACCGCGCCTTTGATCACATCGCCGGCTGCTTCGGCCAGTTTTGGTGTTGAAAATAATCCCTTCAGCCATCCCAACATGGTTTCATCCCTCCTTCATGATCTGTGCGAGCTCCTCGGCCCTGGAGCCCACCTGCTGCGCCCAGCGGGAATCGAGCATCTCGCGGGCAGCTTCCTCATAATCTGCCCTGGCCAGGGCGCTTAACATACGCTTAAAACTCATGAGCCCTTTCACGCCCATGTTGAAAATCATCTCCACCAGGACCTCTTTGCGCCTGGTATTAAGGTGCTGCCAGTATTCATGGGGCACAAACTGCAGCTCCACCCAGGCATCGCGAAGATCATCCTCTAAGATCACCTGGGCGGCCCTGATGGAAATGGGCTTTGCGTCCAGGTTGTGGCCATAACCAATGGTCAAGTTGCCTTGACTGTCGCGGTAGGGCGAGAGCCGTAGGCCCTCATGGCGTTTGATCCTCTGAATCAGTTCTTCCACGGAGCGCCTCCTCTATACGTTTCATGTGTTTTTCCTGGCTCAACAATGCGGTAAGCATCGCTTTCATTGCCTTAAACATGCGCTTTCTCTCGTACTGTATTCCGGCCAAGGCATTGCGGATATCATGAGGCGCATCAGTCGAGAGTGGTTCCTTTGGCCGTCCTTTGAAGCAGCGTCTTAATATCATGGCGGAATTCCTCCTGATTGCGCTCTATCCTGATCAATGCCTCGCCCATCTGAGATATTCGATTCTCCAGCACCCGGATCCTGGCCTCCTGCTCTGAGCTCTGCTTCACAGTGGTGAACTTGAGGTCCGCGCTTCGCGCAGAATACCAGGTGGTGGTGGCAAAGCCGGCCGCCGGCACACCAAAGGCCAGAATGATCCACCACAGCCATTTTTTCGGCACCTTGTCCTTGAGGCATAGCTTTATGGACTCGTGACAATCAGGAGCGGGGCATTGCATTGTCTCTACGTCCCTCCCAGCGCTCTTTGTTTTTCAAACATATATTCAACCACCAAGCGATGGAGCTCCGGGAACTCCTCCAGCATACGCTCACGGGCCATCTCGCGGTAGCTCTCAATCACATTCTTGATGGTCTTTGCCTTCATGCCGTCCGGGCCGTCGCTCATGGCCTTGAACTCGGGGCTCTTGACCAGTTTGTTGAGATATTCCAGGCACCCCAGGCCTGTGGCCGGGTCCTTTAGCTCATTTCCTGCAAGCTCAACGAACCGGCTGTATTCCTGCGGGGTGAGTGGCACGCCGTGGATGGTATGCCCTGGCATAGACACATGGATCTCGTTGTCCAGGATCACCTGGTCTACGGGCTCTATCTTTTCCTCGCTGGTATATATGGGCGACATGATGTCAGGCCCCAGGCCTCCACCCAGCACAATGGGGCGGCCCCAGAGGTTGCGCCTGGGCGGTAAGTCCTTAGAGTAGCCCGGGATCCTGGAGCGCATCTCCTCCAGGACGCTGTGGGCATCTCGGTACACGGGATCTGTAATTCTCTCTATCTGGGCCACACCGGCAGGCACTGCGGTTGCCACAAGCCTCTGGATATAGTCGTTCATGTAACGGTCCGGATCGCTTATGGCATTGATGAACTCGGTTATCCCTCTGAGGTAGGTCTTGCTTGTTATATTGCGAGAAATACTCATGGATACAGCGCCTGCTAATTTGTCGGCATCCAGCTCATCCAATTGACCGATTATCTCTGCAGCATCTGCCGCCAGCCCGAAAAGGGCGCCCAGGGGCTCAAGGCGTGTGTAGCTATAATACTTGTCACCCACCTTGATGGAATACGGCTGCCAGCCGATCCTTCGCAGTGTCGCCTTCATGGATCTATCCACTGGCCCCTGGCCGGTAATCAGACCTTCGGCTGCAAGGGTGCCCACTACTGCCATAACCAGGGAGCCCAGGGCGATGCGGGCCAGGGCCAGGTCTCGGGCCGGGCCTCCTGCCATGATGTCTGCCCTCACCTGCCGGGAAATGGGCGCCAGTGGGGTGCGCTCAAATGCGAAACGGGCAATATTTGCGGGTGTGCGCACAAAGGGGATTATGAGCCGAAGGGCAGGATGTTTGGCGGCTATCCTCTGTATGTCAGCCGATATCCCCTCAAGCTGCCTGGTGAATGTCTGGTACCTGGCCGCATCAACGGCTGCCATATGGATATCCTCGGGCGGATCAGCAATGATGGACTGGATCCTCTCAGCCATTGCCTTGCCGCTCAGGCCTTCGGCTGCTGCCTGGCGGTATGCCCTGGCCCTCAGCTCCATGCGGTAGCCAACGGCCTTGAAAAACTCATCCTCTGCGGTGAGAAATCGGCCGGGCGTACGGATTGCGGTGCCAAGAAGATCAACCGCCCTTGCCAGGTCTCCTGCCAATTCCAGGTTCTCAGAACTGATGGCCCGGTACCTGGCTGCCTCGATCTTGCCCAGGGGATCGGTGATTGACTCGCCCTTTTTGAAGGCCTCCCATGCCAGCCGAAACCCGTCCTTTGCACCCTCGATCATGCCATGTATCTGGGCCAGGGCCTCACCTGCGGTGACATCTCCCCGCAGCATGCGGGAAAACCCTGCTGCCAAAAAACGCTCAGGGATCTGCCATAAAGCCACCAAAGAATTTGAAAGCGTATTAGTGGTATGGGTCACGGGATTGCTTAGCAGGCCATTGATCCATGCCTCCAGGAACATGTCCCAGCGGGTGGCCTTTTGCATCTGCCGCACGGTGGTCGTGATCTTGGCTGTTTCGTCCAGGTCTGCTATTTTTTCGGCCACCTCTCGAAGGCTGTGTTCTCCGCCTGTAGCAGCCTCAAGATACCGCTCTATGTCGGCGAGATTTGCCGCCTTTGCCTCTGCCAGGATCTTAAAGGAATTCAGCGCCCTACCTGCCTCTGCGGTCAGTCCCGCCACCTGGGCCTGCACTGCCTGATGGGTGGCAAGGGCCTTTTGGAACTCCAGTTTTTCAAGGTCTGTGGCTTCGCCGTCGCGGATCTTCTGCGCCAAGGCCCGCACGCGGGTAGCAGATGATACGAGCAGGTTTCGGGCAGCCACGGCCTCCTCGGCGTTAAAGGCCTGGCCCTGGCGCCGGGCGAGCAGTTGCTCCACTGTCATGCCCAGCTCGTCGGCCAGCTCCCGGGTCTTCTCATGGCTGATGCGGCCCCTGCGCGCTATGTTCATATCAGCGGCATAGCGTTCGGCCACGTTCTCGATCACGGCCTTGATGTCTTCAGGCGCCTGGATACGGGCCAGATTGATATTGCCCGCGTACTTGAGCTCATCTGCCTCTTTGGGGCGTATGAAAAGGATCTCTTCGGGCCTGCCGTAAGGGGCGGGCTCATCCACCAGACAGGGTCTTTCCTGCCTCTGCGGATCTTCGGCCACCCTGTAAATCGGATAATCTCTGACCTCTCTGCCCAAATAGGCGGCTCGTGGACGTATTTCGCCTGGTACAACCTGCTCTTTCGCGGATAGTGGGCGGGGTGGGCCAATATGTGAGCCCTTGCTCTCATAGACTACATCCAACAACGCGTTGAATCTGATAAGGTCCAGCTCAACTTCTCTGGGCAGTCGCAGGCCACTACGGATATAAGCCACCACGTCCTGGGCGCCGAAGGCCCTGGCCCTTCCTCTGATGTAATCCGCGGCAGGACGCCCTTTTTTCAGCAATCCAATAGGGACTTCCTGAATGGCCCGGACATTTCCCCTGGACCGGTATATCAACACGCCGTAGGCCTCATCATTGCGGATCTGGCGGCCAAGGCGGGCCACGTCCTCGGGTGTTAGGACCTTCTGTCCAAGCAGGGGATGCGGTATGGCCGGCTGGAGCAGTGGATCCACCCAATCGGGGGGCAGCCCTGGCACGGCCTTTTCAAAGTGCTCCAGGGTCACTTGTCCTTTGACCGGAGCAACGTTGCGGATCTCCACATAACGGCCCGAATCAATGATAATGTGGCCCAGGAAGCCAGGCACATCCCCGGCCATTTTGGAGGTAAACACCAGGTCCTCAACGGACGGAGAGGGTTCTCCGGACGGATGGTTGTGCAGCAAATAATAACCGTCTGCCCCAAGCCGGCGCATACGCTCTTTTATGAGATAGACGTCGCGCTCAGGGCGGGAGCTGAACGGTATAGCCATGCCCGGCAGGCGGGAGGTCATCCCTTCGTGGGCGACTATTTTACCGTCCTTGATGTAGAAGATACGGAGGGTCTCAAAGCGGGGGTCGCGGTAGACCTGGGCCAGGGTGGCTAGGTCTTCGGCCGATCTGACTTCTTTACCTCTGAGATCGACACGACCTTGTTTTGCGAGCTCTTGCCGGATTCCGAGCGCAAGCGTAGAAACGCCTCCAGCCCGATCCACCTTTCCTGCGGCACTGGATACCTCACGGGGAGCCTCAAGATCTTCGAAGAGCGAGAGTTGGGCGTTTCGGTGCCAGAGCGTGAGCTGCTCTTCGACCTTTGCCGGATCATCCGGGTATTCTTTTTGCGCTTTTTCATATGGGGATTCGGGCGCCGGGGGGGTTAAGCTATAATACGGCGCGGGGGTTTCTTCGGATCGAAGCTCAGGGCGGCTTTCGCTATCCGATCGGCCAAGCCGTTGCCTAATTCTTCTACGGTTTCCTTCTGTGAGGTAATACGAACGGAGAGACCCTTGAGCAATTTTTGAGCCTTGGGTGAGAGCTTGTTGGAGGTTCTTTGGGCCTTGGGATCTTTCATATTTTTCACCTCCCTCAATTGCAATATAATCAATTCCCATTAATTTGTCAAACAACTTCTCATTCTTAATATCGACCTGTTTGCCGGTCTTCTTGAATACCAGCTCATGAGGCCTTCCGTCCACGCTATTATCATACAACCTAAAATCCACCTTGGGGTTGTCTTTGTACCGCTTCCATAACTCAATGAATGTGGGCAGCGCCCTATTATACCCCTTCTCTATCACCTCCACAGGCACCTTGCGTGGGGAGTCTTGTCCCATATAGCGCTTGATAGCCCGGACCATGGACGTCTCAGGATCCACATGAACAAACAGGATTGTTGCCTTACCGTTATTCTTGAGGGTCTCTTCAATGTAATGGCGGGCCTTGCCGAAATTGGTCAGTAGTGAGTCGTAAATTACGTTATACTTTTTCTTGATGGCCTCCCGCGCGATGGAATCAGTGAGTTGAGACAAATCCTCGTGATATGCAGGCCTCTCATCCAATACGCCCGCCCTTTTTGCGTAGTGATCAGTATCTGCAACTACGAAATCCGGCTCTTTGCCCGCAAGCATCTCATTGACAAGGCTTGTCTTACCCGCGCCGGTGGGGCCACCCATCAATACTGTTTCGGGCTCTGTCTGCGGCGATTTTCCTTCAACAGCTCCCTTCCTGAGCTGGGTCTTCACCTCTTGGGGTAAAGGCTTCTGCTCCACCTCTGTGGTCCTAAGCCAATCGGCCAGGATCTCGTCTACGCTCTTGTCCTTTACACCAAATATCCGCGAAAATGCCTGCTCAGGCCTCTCTGGCTCGTAAAAGGCAAAACTCATCTGATTGGGGATGTCAGCGGCCGCGGCCCGGGCCATGTCGTCAAAGGCATCGCGCAACTCAGTGGGCCTCCTTTCGCTGAGCGCGCGAAGCAACGCCATGGCCTCGGGGTCGCGCGAAATGGGCTCTTCTTCAAACATCCGGCCCTGGGCCAGGAAATCCTCAACGCTCTTGAACCCTTCGGCCTTCATCTTGGTATAGGTGCGCAAGGCCTCTGCCAGCTTCGGGGTGATATCCCATTTGTCGCCCCTGGCCTTGAGCCTCATGAGGGCGGGCAGGGATAGATCCAGCTTTTTCAGGCCCTCGCGCGAGGCAGTGGAGAGCAGCTCGGCATCCTCAAACACCCGCCCGCGGATGACCTGTTCTGCCAGGCGCTTGCCTTCCTCGGTCAGTAAACCTGTGTTTGAATCAATGTATTTGTTGGCCTCCACAGGTTCTATAACGCCGTCGCGGTAGAAGCCCGCTATCATATCCCTGGAAGCACGGTTACCCATGTACTCCCTCAAGGTGCCAAATTCCTCCAGCCCGCGAACCACTTGGTCCATGGTTTCCTCGCTGAGCAACCTGGCCTTGCTCACTCCCTCTGCCTGGCCTGCCATTGCCTGGGTGGGCGGCTCATTGTAAAGCCTGGCGCGGCGCTGAAAATCGCCCAGGTCCTGGATGGAGGAATCCACCACGCGCACCAGCACGGGGTGGCGGAATTTCTGGATCTCAGCAGGATCAATCCCAAAATCCTGGGCGTGCATCTCCAGGGCATCGCGGTATTTTTGGGCGGCCTCTGGATTGTTGCGGTAGACCTCTTGGAGCGTCATCACCCGGGAATTGCCCCCGAGCACCACGCCCTCGCGGGTAACAGCGGGCGGACCATTGACCAGGGTTGGGTCTGTGTTGACTGTGTAGGCCGGATCATAGGTTTGGGCGTTTTTGATCACCTTTGCCTGCTCCGCCTTGTCGGTTTCGTACTGCCGCTCTTGGACATTTTCAGGGTATCGTGGGTTGCGGGTAAAACCCTTCTCTGGCAGGTGCGATGGGGCCAGATCCTGGATATCCACCACCACGTAGCGGGCTGGGTCCTGGCCTTGGTTGTGCAGGATCTCGGTGGCTCGCCCATATGCGGGCTCTGAGGCCTTCACCTCATTTGCCTTGGCCTCCTTTTCCGCCTCTGCCGCGGCCTTTTCGGCGCCTTCCACTATGGCTGCCTTGCGCTTAAACTCAATCTCTTTTCCTGGTCCTGCAAGGGCTGCCAGGGCCGCCATGGTGGTTCCTGATATGGCGAGCTGCTCAGGGCTCAACTCCTCGCCTTTGGCCTTGGCCTCTGCCGCGGCCTGGCCTGCTCCCAGGCCGAACATTGCCGGAATCCTCTTCATGGGCCGCAGCATATTGGTGTATTCAAGGGCCTTGCCAAGCAGCGCACCCTTGAGGGCCTCCTCTGCCACTTCTTTTGTTGGACGGCCAGTGGCCTCCACTGCGCCCACTGTGCCCATGGATACCATGGGACCTCCGGGCGTAATCATATATTTTGGCAGCTCGGTTATGGCCTGTGTCATGCCTGAGATGAGTTTTTCGGCAAAGCCCTGGGGCTCGAGATCAGCGGGGGGCTCTGCCATCTCGGCCAGGGCCTTGAAAACTTCAGGTTTGTTGAACGTTATCTTGTGGATCTTCCCGGACTTATCCTTCAATTCCACCTCGCCCATGGCATTGGTCACAAGCTGGGCGGCCTTGTCCAGGAACTCGAAAAAGCCCTGGGTTCCGCGCATAAAGCCGTGGACATAGGGGCGATACATGCCTTTTACCTGCCGCGACAGCCAGCCCTCCTTATCTTCCTGGTCCTTTTGCTGTCCTGCTGTCTGGTCGGGAGTCTCGGGAGGCTCACTGCCGTACATGGCCTCCAGCTCCTGCTCCATTGCCTGCAGGTTGGCCTCGTCCCGGCCTTTGATATAAAAGGGCGCAAAGTCATCAGATCCGTCGCTCGGCCGCCTGCCTAGCCTGTTTATGTCCACTTCTACCATGACCTTTTCCTCTCCTTGATGGATTCCTTGACGCTGACACTGGGCCTGGTCGGGCTCTCCTGAACTTGTTGGCTCTGCTCTTTGATGGCCTGGCTCAACCGGTATATAAGCTGAATCTCCCTGGCATAGGTCTTGCGGTCTATGTGGCCCGCTCTGTATGCCTCCCTGGTTCGCCTGTAGGCCTCGGCCAGGTTGGTCCTGTTGCCAAACATGGGCTTTGGCAGTGCGGTTGGTGGCACGGGGCGCTTGGCATAACGCCTTTCAATGTCACGCACCACGTCCGGGATCTTTTGCCCTTCGATCACCACTCTCTGGTAAAACTCCTCTTTTGCATACTGCTCGCGTAAGACAGAGGCAAAATCTGGATGGTCCAGCAAAGACCTGGGCGGATTCGTAATGGTCTTGATGTAGTCCAGGGCCATCTTGTACTCGGGCGATTTCATTATATCCGGCTGCTCGGTGCTCACCTGGTGGGCCTTCTCCAGCAGAGCCATGGCGCTCTGCTCGGTCAGCATGCCCTCATTGAATGCCTCCCAGATCTGCTCCCTGGTTGCCCGGCCCTGCAGCACCTGGTCAGTGAGATATAGCTTGGTCCATGGATCGTCCTTACCCTTCTCCGCCTTATCCATAAGCCCCATGAGTTTGCTTACGTCTTCGGCCTTGATAATCCGGCGCTCTGCTAGCCTGTAGACCTCTTCGGGCCTGAGCTCCCCTTGAAACGCCTTCACGCTCAACTCAGTTACGGTGGCATCGCGAAGCTCCTTAGTCCTGCGGTCCTCTTGCTGTTGCAGAAACCTGATGAGACTCAAGGTCTGGCTCAGGCGGGTAGAAGCCAAATTTTCAGCCCGGCGCTTGAGCTCAAGGCGGAGCTTCTCATCAAGCTCCTTATACTTGTCGGGGTTAAAATTATCGGGGTCCCGCTCCAGGTCTACCAAGGCGTCGGCATAGCGCAACTGCTTCACTTTTGCCTGGATCATCTTGAGTGCGTCCGGCTCAGTCCACAGGCCTGCCGCAGCCCCGGCCTGTATCGTGCCGGTTATCTGCCCCAGGATTCTTGGCTTGTCTGTTTCATCAACCTGTTCATAGGCCTTGGTGAGCGCGTCTATGTTTTTTAGGGTCTCAGCCTGGGCGTGCTCCACCCTGAGCTTTTGCGCCCTATGCCTGATGTTCGTCTGCACTCTGAGGGCGAGCTGGTCAAACTGTGGCGCAAATGTGCGCTTTACCTCCGGATCCTTAACCTGGGAGAATAGGTTGTTCTTGATCTCCCTTATGGCTGCCTGGGCCTCGGGCTCAAAGTTTTCTGGGTCGGTTCGCTGAGAAAAAGAGTCCTGCAGTTCCTGCAGGCTTTTTTGTGCCTCGACCTGTAGCCGGCTCATCTGCTCCACTTGCTCTGCCCGGTGAAGTGCATCAGCAAAACGGCCTATCCCGGCGCCGGCCTGCTGTATGGCCCGTCCTGGCAAGGTGGCAACGGCCATCGAAGCCTTTACGCCTGGTCCTGTAGCCGGCAAGTTCATTCTGCCTTGGTATATTGGTATCCTGGGCATTGCCTCATCCTATCTTGAAACCGAATTTACTTGCCAACCCTGGGCCTTGGGTGAGCAAGGTCTTGAACATCCCTATCTTTGCGGCCTGGCTTCGTGCCTTACCTTCAAAGCGCGTCATGGCCACCTGGTTTCGGAACCCGGCCTCTTTTAGCCGGCCCTGGTAGCGCATGGCGATTTCGTCAAGTTCGGCCTGGGCCGCGGTCTCCTGCATGACAAGGAGCGGGGTACCCTCCAGGCGCACGCCGGACACTGCATAACGGGCTCTCTGGGTTCCGAGCAATCTGCGGACATCGTAGCGGTGCCGTGCTATGGCCCAATCAGTGGCGGCCCGGGCGGCTGCGGCGTTCTGCTCGTCAATAGCCGCATTAAAGCTAGCCGCACGCTCGGCAGCACGTTTTTGGCTGTACTGGCCCCAAAGATCCAGGCCAAAGCCCACGCCGGCCAGGATTGCGCTTAACATCAGTCTCCCACCCCCAATTCAGTTATTATTGCCAGCACGGTCATGGGGAGCGGCTGGTCTTGCACTATGTACAGCTCACCGGCGGTGTCATAATCGCCGGCAAAATCAATGGTCTTGTCACCCGTGAACAATGGCACTGCCGTATCCATAGGATCGGACGTGGAGCGAAACGGTATCACGTCCAGATGATCCAGATCCCTGCCTATTTTTGCCCCCACAGTCTCATAAAAACGCACCGTGGCCTTGTGAATCCGCTTGGTCACCCCCAGGGCGCCTGCGGCCATTTGCTCCAGCACAATGGGCAAGGTCCTGATGATCGATGTATAAGACAGGCCCACGTGCACCTTGGAGGCCTGGCGCTGGAGCGTGATCTTGCCGGTGGCATCCACCACGCAATCAGGGTGTGCCGCGCCATCGGCAAGTACTGCCACTGTCTCGCCTACCAAGTGGTCCAGGCCGCTGATGGTAGTGGTTGGGCTGCCGTCATAGGTAAGGCCTGAATCCACGAAAAAGGCGTCCTCCAGGTCATCTAACACTGCATCCTCCATGAATTCCACGTACCGCTTTGTGCTTCCATTGATGGTGCGTTTGACCACCACCCATGTCTCATCGCGGCTGGCAGCAGGAATCACGGCCACGCTCTCAAACTCCCCGTCTGTCACCTGCCTGTGCCAGGCGATTACGTCCTGGGCGCCCAGGTAACTCATGCCGGGCATCACGCCGTCATCACGCACGGTCCACAGGATCGGGTCCTGGGCGGGCTGATAGGCCATATAGAGCAGCCCTGTGCCTGTAATATGCTCGGCGAGCAGCGTCAGTTCATCGCTGATATAACCATCGGCCTCATAGGAATACTGGCGGCGGTAAACCTTGCGCCGCGCTCTCTGCACGAACGTGACCTGATTCTGAATCTGAAGGGCCTGGATGCCAATGGACCCATGGGTGCCCTCGCGTTTGGCCTGGAGATTGGTGGGGGTGAGCGGCGCACCAAGGGCGCCGGAGGACAAGGTCCATTCCCCTCCTGTGGTGCCCACATGAAGCACCTTGGCGGGCACCAGCCACTGAATGGCGTTAACCTGGTCAGCGGCAAGCGTGAGCTTCATTCCATCGTCATCTGAGGTGCCCAGGGTGAGGTCTTCGTAGCTGCCACTCTTTGAAAACCACAGGGTTTGAGGCTCGTTCGGTGTGGCGCCGATCACCAATCTCTCCTCGTAAAAGGCCACCACTGAAGGGTAGTTGTTGGCCCCCCATTCTGAAGGCGTGGAGGTAAAGGACACTGTTGAAAGGGTCCACGAGGTATGGCCAGTGCGGCTGAGCTTTCGCGGTTCATGATTGGGGTGCACAATGTACATCACGTCGGCTGATTGGGTAAATTTCAGGTCTGCCAGCTCATCTTCTGTATACGGCGTGGAGATCTCGTACGGGGATCCTGCGCTCGTGATCTGGCCCTGATTCATGTAAAAGCGGATGTACTGGTCTCCAAACTCCAGGATATAGGCCTGCTCTGTGGAAAACTGAAAGGGTATGAGCCGCACGTTCTTGGACGAATCCTTCACCTCAGCCACAAAGCGGAGACCTGGGCGCCTGATTGCACCGCCGTGTGGCATCACGAACATATTCTCGAGTACCGCAACACCGTTGTGGTACCTGGCAATGTCCACCCGGCCGAGCAGCCTGGGGCTCAGCTCTCCGGCAGTAAAGTTTGTCTGAATAACCCTTGTTCTCATCCCCTCACCGTTATCCAGGAATCTTCGCTCTCATCCACCGGGGTGCCCTCCTGGGCGTCAATGGCACGAGCCTCGGTGAGCTTCAGCCCATTGTAGATCTCCCACATGTTTTTCTCCGCTGTCCTGCTCTGGGTAAGTGCATAGGCGATCTCCGCAGCCAGGCGGGCTGATATGGCCTCGCGGCACAGGCTGTCAAGCTGGTTTGGGTCAGTCACCCGCTTGATGTACTTGACATAAACCGTGGCTTCATCACACAGCAGGCTGCGGCCTTCCACCTGCCAGTCATTTATGGGCTTTTGGTCGGCGCCGTATGCCTGGATCACGCGCAGGCAATCCGCCGGCAATTGATAGCTGTAGTTGTAGCCAAACGCAGGAGATGAGCTTTCCTGGGCAAAGGAGATCCTGGCCATGGCGCAGTTCCAGGGATGCGCCCGGAGCACTGCGTCGCGGGCAGAGGCGAACCTGGCGTTGCACAGCCGGGCTGCCTTGCTGTCCTCGGTAAGATCCATAATGGTCTCAGCGCCCAGGGCGATTAGGGCATTGTTGCATATCTCTACTGTACTGGCCATTTATCTTCTCCGTTTATGCGAGGCTACGGGCCAGCCGATAATCCTCGCCTGGCCCATAGCCCTCCTACTACGACAGCGCTCCGGCTGTACCGGTCACGGTCACGGTGGTACCATCATTGCCGCTTACAGCGAAGACATTGATCACCGGTGAACCGTCCTGGTCGCCTGCCACCAGGATAATATCACCCACGCGGAGCTGATCGGCCATGTCATTGAAATAATTGGCGCCAGCTACCTGGGCCGCCGTATCATTGGTCTGATAGAGGTACAAAGTCTGCCCTCCACCATAGGCCACTGCTGACATTTTTGTCTTATCCAGAGACATTGTCTTGACCTCCTTGCTTAGATTGGATGCCCCGGGAATTTGCCAATGGCGGGAGCCCGGGGCAGGCTCCGTCTAGGGGTTATGAGCCAAAGCCCTGCCTGCTGCAGGCAGACAGGGAACCACTAGCTGATGGTTGCATCATCGTCGCATGCGATCTCCACAATGCCCGTGCTGTCAATGCGCACGGATCCGGCCGATATGGCATTGTCCACAAAATGGGCTGCCTTATCACCGTGCCAGGTGATATCGGTCCAGACCCCTGTAATGCCTTCAGCCAGGCCCAAGGCGGTCCTGTGGTACATGAGGCAATACCTGGTGCCACTAGATACCGGCAGGCCGGTGTGCATAATCCAGATCATGTTCAGCCACCGCTTGGCCTGGGTACCTGCCAGCCAGGGGAGCTCACTTGCGCCCACATAGTCGGCGCTCTTGAACTCCGTGATATTAAGCAGCTCGTTCCACTGGTGCGCCCCCACAATGGCGTAACGCTGGCCATCATCGGGCACGTCTGCGTCGTTGAGCAGCTCAAAGGCCTGCAGGATCTTGCTCTTGGTGAGCCCGGCAGCCCCCTCTGCTACTTTCTGGCCGGCACCCAACCCTGAGCGGGCCGCGGTAATAATCAGACTGTCGATCTTACGGCCCAGGGCAAAGGCCCCGGCATTGACCTGCACCTGGCGCTCGTCGATATTGGTCTTGAGCTCATCGAGTTTGTCCACCCAGTCGCCTGCGTACCAATCCTCCAGGGTGCATTCCACCGGGGTATGGTCGATGTTCATCACAGGCACATTACCGTGGCGTGTTTTCTGCCCTGCAGTGCCTTTGCCGACCTTCTGGAATGTGGTGGATCTTCCCTCAACGCCGGTCTTGAGCCGGACGGTGTGGCGGAGCTTGGAGCCCCGCTGTTGGTAGGCCTCGTGGACCTCGGCCTCATACTGCTTGATAAAAGCCTGGTCTATGGTTGTAGACATTTCACCTCACCTCCAAAGTTTTTCGTTTCACCTGACGGGTGTCCCGAATCACCTCGGAGGCGGGTGTCCGTGTTGTCGGGCCGCCCCCTTGCGTGCTGGGGCCGTACTTCTATGGCCTGCTTGCCTGCCTGCCATGGGCATTCAGGTAGGCCTGCAGTAGGCAGGCTAGGCAGGCCTGCGCCTGTCAATGGGCGCTGCCTCTACCTTTCCGGGGTAGAGCTTTTTCCATCCTTCCTCTACCTTTCTCACAAACTCCATGTCCCGCTTGAAGGGATCATAATAACGGGGGTCCCGCATCATCTGCCTGAGCTTCTCTTCAGTAAGCGTCTCTCCGTAGCCTGGCGGTGTCTCACCGCTGACCAGATCATCCTCGCTCAGCTTCTCAGCTATGGCCACAAAGGCCTTGATAAGGGCCGGGTGGTTACCCAGACCCGTTTCCTCCAGATACTGGACAAACTCCTCTCCGCCTATCTTGGCAACGGCCTGTGCCTTTTTGACCTTCTCATCAAACTTATCTCCCCACTCCTTCTTGAGCTGGGCCTCTGTCTCCTGGCGGGCCTGCTCGGCTTGCTCAAGGGCGGCCTTCACCCGCTCCTCTGCTGTTTTTGTGATCCACTCCATGACCTTGGCCGCCTGCTTGGGTGGGATCCCTGCCTCATGGGCCACCTTCTTGAAATTGGCGATGTAGTCCTCGCTCACCTCCAGGCCCTCGGGAGGCTTGATCTCGCCCAGGTCGTACTTGTCTGGCGAGTCAGGGATTTCAAGGAAGCGCTTGAGCACCGTGTCCTTGTGCGGTTCAAGCTGCTCCACGAACCGTTGCACGTCCTCATCCGTGGCGTTTTCGCCTGGCGGAATTATGCCCTTGCGGCCGATCAATTCCTGGGCGTTGACCAGGCCTTTGACCACGTCCTCAACGCTCTGGTATTTTTCCAGCACCGGGCTGGATCTCAGGTCCTCGGGAAGTGTCGCTTTCCAGTCACCTTGTTCTGACATGTCTAACCCTCCACCTCTCTAAAGCGCTTTAGGATTGCTGTGTAGGTCGTGACCATCTGGCTAGGAAATGGTCCTGGGCTTACCCTATCCAGCCACACCCTCTGCCTCTTGGTCCTGACAACCTTCCAGGTCTCGCCGGTTGCGAGGTCTTTTAAGGTTTTTCCCCGCAACGACGGCCGCTTATTCTTCTTTGCCATATCCTATCCTCCTTTCCAGGGCCTCATCTGTGAAATTCTTTGGGTCCAGCATGTACCGGATATGGAGCCCTATTGACCGGCGGCCCTCCAGCCAGGCGGCCACATATCCGGGGTTGGGGCCTGATGGGTCAAACACCGTGCGGTTTAGCCCCGTCCTGTGCTCCAGATCCTCGAGCACGCGGCGTGAAAAGCCGCGGCGGGAGCCAAACACACGGCGATATGCCCGGTGTAGATCAATTAATTCCTGTTTTATTTTCCCTTTATCTGTCATTGCGCTGCTGCCTCTTTCTCCGCCCGGGCGGCCGTGGCCGCAATGGCTGTCATACGTTCAAGGTCCTGCTTTTCAAGCTCCTGTTGCTGGGCCTGGGCTCTTGCCTGGCGCAGGGCCTGTACCTCGCGCAGGGACCGCAGCCCCTGTTGATCCATACCGCTCAGCTCCGCCACTGTGCGAAGGTTCTGGTCATGGTCTAGGTTGTCAAGCACCTCGGGGTCCATCTGCGCCATGACCGCACCCACCTGGTATGTTTGGACAATGGAGTTGATCTCAAAGGCCTTTTGCGCCAGGGCCAGCGGGCTGATATACTCCACATGGATGCTTTTGCCTGCTAATTCTTCAGGGGGTGGCGGGATATGGCCGGCATCCCACAGAATCTCAAAGGCCCGGTCAAATAGCGGATCAAATATCTCGCTGAGCAACCGGCCCAGGGTGGGACCAAGGAGCAGCATCTTCTCTCCTGCCACTTCCTCCACCTCTGTGGCCGTCATGTTGCGGCGGTTGATGATGGCCAAAAAGAGATTCACAAAGAACATCTCCTTGATCCTTTCTCTCATGTCCTGGAGCATGTCAGCGCCGATAGGTACGTTGCCGGCCAGGTTCGGGATCACAATGTCGCCTGCACCTGCCCGGTAATAGTTGGTGGCCCCAGGGGTGAGATTCACCTTGCCGCCAAGCAGGCCATCGTCGGGGAGAAATATAGGGGGATCCACCGCCTTGTGTCCGGCCTTGAGCAATGTCTTGCGGGCCTCGTTTGCGCTCAGGATCTCTGGCAGTGCGTCCATTGCCGGGCTTCTGCCGTATACCTCGTTGGCGTTCTTGGACCACCGCGCCACCATGAATGGAAAGCTTTTGTATCCACCCTCTGCTATAATGTGCTTTCCTTCGATATCAACATAGACCGAGGCAAAGGGCATGTTGCGGGCATCGGCCTTGGTGGTGTCCCTTTCCTCGCGTGGGTACACCGCATGGATTATCTCCACCTTTTCATCCGGTTTTTTCTCTGCTAGCTCCCGGATCCTTTTGCCCACTGAATCGCTCCATTTCTGCATGGCCTGGCGGGCCGTGAAATTGCCGAAGCGGCGGAACATGGTATCCACCCTGCCCAGGTGATTCTGGGCAATATAGACCTCCGCAATGTGCCTGGCTGAAAAACGCAGGCCCTTATCCGGATCCTCGGCCACGTATATGCACGGGGTGCCAAAGGCACCCATGTCCAGATATGCCTCGTGGATCTCGGTGTAAAAATTGGACCGGTAAAACACCTGAAAGAATATCCGTTCCACCTGTTCCAGCCATTCCTTGACAGGGTCCCATTCCTCCAGCTCGTAATCCTCCAGCCCCAGTTTGAACCAGGGCCTGGAGGGCGAGGTCAACCCTCCGTGGAGCCCCGCTGCCAGGATCCTGTTGGAATAAATGGCGGTGCTGTCGTAGACCTGGGTGTTCCTTTTGCGGCCAGGGCTGTGCTTTGATTGGATATCATTTTTGCGTGGCAGCACATAGTCGGCACAATCCTGCCACAATGACTCCCACGGGCTGCGCAGTGTCTCCAGGCTCTTGAATCGGTTTCTTATCCACTCAATCTTTTCCATTTCTTTGACTATTCTCCCAGCAGGGTCTTACGCCATACAGGGGCAGCGCCCTGCACGCCCTTGCCGCCAGTAAGTATGGTGCTGGAACGTCCCAGACCAGCATACATGCTGGCCACCTTCTTTTTAGCTTCAAGCAGTTTTGCCTGTACCTCCGGGCTGTCAATCTTAGGTGCCGGCGGCACATAGGGTTTGGGCAGTTTGGGTTGTTCAAAAATACCCAGGCTGGCCTTTACGATGTTGGTCGGGATAGAAACCACAGATTTGACCACGCTGCTTATGCCCTTGAAAACGCTCGAAAAGAAACCCATTATCTCTTCCTCCTGCTTTGGCTTGCTTTGATTGCCCTACCCTGGCGGGCCGCCTTTGCCCTGGCGTTCTTGCCGCGATACACCTTGCCGTGGCTGCCCCACTGATAGCCCACGATCTTGCCCTTTTTGTTTCTTACGGGATGGACAGGCATGCCAATCTCCTATTGCCAGACGAGTACCGCAGTTACCGTGGCACTGTTGGTCCCGCCTGTCTCGGTCACTCTGATTTTTAGCAACGCACTCACCATTCCGGGATCGACCACGAACATATCCTTGCCATCGCCATCCGGCCCTGATGTTTTGGTGAACCCCGTGGTGATTGCGCTGACCCCGCTTGGCAAAAGAAAATTAGCGCCGTCGTTGGAAAGAAGCGGCTCCACCTTGACCGTGCCATCGCCCGTGACCTCCAGTTGTAGCGACATGTAGCCGGCTGGCTCGTTGCCCACAAAGTTGATCACACCGCTCTCGACTGATCCGTTGGCTGCAACACTCTCAGCGGAAAAAAGCACTGTGCGGTGGACAATAGAGCCTGCCAGGGCCTGGCCTGCAAAGAACAATGCCACCAATAACGTAATCGCAAAACTAACAATAAGCCGTCTTTTTATGCGCATATCCTAAACCTCCTATGGTGTGTACGGTGCCCATTGCACCTTGTAATCTGCTCCTGCCCAGGGCATACAACCCCACCGGCCCAGCGCCCAGGAATGGTGCTCATAGCACCCGATATCAGGGGCGGTGCCGTACCTTACCCTGTTGCCGTCGAGATCCTGCCAGGAAGCGTCATGGATAGAGAGCTTCGTGCCTGCGTCTATGCAGGGGGAGTTGCGGGAGAGATGGTAGGTGGGGGTGAGGAGAGGGTCTTGCTCAATACTATTCTGATCATAGTTACCGTTGTTATGTGTTGTGTCATTTTGCCAACTGCTAAGGGTTGCATAATTATCACTGCCCACCTTAAAAACCCCTGTGTCTCCAGGAGCATAGTAACAATTGTAGTCAATTGAAGCTCCAGACAAATCGGTACTATCAGCAAAATAAATGCAATACCTCCAACTGGGATTGTTCATATTTTCATTTAGAACCAAGATATTGTTCCGAATTGAATCAACTCCACCTCCGGATTCCACAGAAATAGCATGTCGTTCGCTATCGGCTGTTGCAACCACAGTGTTATTATCAAAGGAAACTGATGTAGCTGTAGAGGTGATATATATCCCTTCAGCACTGCTCCCCTTTCCAGTATCATAGATGAGATTGTATGAAGCAGCACAACTCCCTGAGACATAAATCGCACAGTTATTTGAATCGTAGAGAGTACATCGCTGAATAGAAGCGTCACCATGAACAAGGATTAACGGTTCTGAAGTATCAAAAGCTATGATGTCATGGATATCTACACTACTAAAACCAGATTGAATATCAATGGCGTTTTCTGAAAAGCCACTAATTATACAATTCCCGATTTCTATGTTAGAACCTGTACCATCATGTGGCGTTATCCCATCACTGGCAACTCCCCCACCTGAAATGGTACAATTAAGAATTTTCCAGTTCGAAGCGTCATGGAGATAGATACCACTATTTGTAGGACTATAAATATTTACGCCTATAATATTCCCTCCAGAACCACTAGCCGATATGGCGTTATTCCCTGCCGAATAAATGTCACTATTATAAAGATTGAACGCATATCCAGAAACTGTAGCTCCGATACTGTTGTTAGTAGTATTCTTGATGATAATGTTTCTGATTATAGGCATGGAATCTGTATCTACAACAATAGCATTGTGGGCAGTGGATTGACCGTCAATTGTGGCTTTTCCACCTTTCCATGAGCCATCTACTGTACACCCAACTGTCAAGGTTAAGGTTTGATTGTTGAAGGTCGCTGTGCCGTCTAGCCATAATGTGTCCCCATCTTGCACCCCGCCAGCACCTTGAACGACATTAGAAAACCCGACCCACGGATTGGACTCAGATCCATCTCCATTAGTTCCCGTAGCTGCGCAATACCAATCAGTCGCCCACCCCATCGCTGCGAAGAGGAAGGTGAGGGTGAAGATTAGCAGAAAGAAAAGGCGTTTCATTTTCATGATCAATACCTCAACACATCGTATTCGGTTTCAGCGGTTCCATGTATAGCGCCAGCAGCCACTGGCGCACATACGGCCATATCCGCCTCCATGATGCGGGCAATGCAATCCAGCATGTCGTCATGCACGCAATATGGAAAAGGCACGTATTCCTCTTCCACAAATTCCTTGATGAGATCGCGGCTGTCCTTGACCATGCGCTCTGGCAGCCAAAACCGGCCCTCCTCAAAAAGCGGCACCAGGCGGCGGATCCGATCCTCCTTTTTCATCTGCCCACCCAGGGGGGTAATGGCAAAGTAGATGGATTCCTTTCTCTGCTTCTCCTTCATGTAGCTGATGTCTGCGTCCTTGCCGTATTTCTCGTACCCAACGCGCAGCGGGCGGTGTTCCAGCCACAGGTTACGAAGCGCATACCAGCGCTCGGTCAGATTGAGTCGGTCGCGGACCATATCCACCAGGAAATAGTCTTCGCTTGCGCTCACCCCGATCACTGCCATTACAGTGTAGTCGCTGGTCTCCTTTTTCTCGTTGGCCGGATCCACAAGCAGGTATTTGTTGAGAGGTGAGGGCAGCCGGCCGTAGTAATTCAACCACTCCAAGCGGAAGGTCTGGTTTTCGTCGGCCACAGGATTTAAGAGCTGCTGGCAACTGAACACATACACGCCCTGCTCCCTGCGAAGCTCATTAAGCCGCTCGCGGGAGAGCAGCACAGGCGTCCCCGTCTCCTTGCCGTCATGCGTGGCAGGATGCACACTCACTTTGTAGCCTGGTTTCTTGCGTAGCGTCATGTAAAGATCCGCAAAATGGTAATGAGTCCCCACCACCCGCTTGATGCCCCCGTCGGTGCCCAGGCTGTGGCTCAACTCGTAGGCCTCCAGGGTCTTTTTGATCTGCTCCGGGGTGGTGACAGATTCCTTGGTCACAACATCGTCATAAATGCGGATGGTGAAATGCTTGCTGGTGGGTTGGCCGTCCACCAGGCCCCAGGCCTCGATGGAGGCCTCTTTGGCAGTGCTGCGGCGCTTAACCATGATGCCGTCATCTTCTGACCACTTGGGCGCCTGTTTCTTTGGATCCCGGTAAAACACATCAGGGAACCAGCGCTTAAGCGGCACGTCGGACTCCAGGGTTTGTTTGATCTGCCGCAAAAAGCCTTTTGCTATAGGCCGGGTATGGCTGAATATGGCTATCCTCTCTTCGGGGTTACGGATTAGGTCCTGTAGCGGCTGGGCATATGTGCGGATGGTGGATTTGTAATGCTCTCTCGCCCATAGATCCAGGGTATCGGCCCGGTTGCGCTCTGCCTCGCGGATGCGCTCGACGATCCAGGGATGGTTTACATCGGTGCGCTCAAGGCCAAAGTGGAGCAAAAAGAAAAGATCATTGCGGCACAGCTCGCGGTAGGTCTCCAGCTTCTTAAGCCTGCCGGCTGCCACCTCGCGGAATATGGCAAGGTAGTCGTGCTTGTAGTTGGCGCCTGGTTTTGGCTCGAATTCAACCATTTTGCGCTTCCTTTTCCTGCTCGTTTATTTCGTTGCGGAATTTGCTTAGGTCCACGGGATCCAGGATATCCCCTGCGCCCTGGTCTGCTTCGATTCCCATCCACCGGAATTTGACCTTCAGGATCTCAAGCAAACGATCATGGGCTTGGTTGCGTTCCTTGAGCCCCAAGATTTTGGGTTGTCCTCTACTGATGTCTGCGGCCAGACGTCCCTTGAACTGCTGGTACTGGAAGTCCATCATCTCCTGGAGGCATTTGAGATCGCTCTCGACCGTCTCTTCCAGGAACTTGTCCACCTTGGGCTGGACTACCTCCTGGCGCCGGCGCCGCACCTTCTTGAGCCACCGGCTCACGGCGGGCTGGCTGATGGTGTCGCGGCCCTCCAATTCGCGAGTCAGGATCTCGGCGATCTCCTGGTGGCTGTGGCCCTCAGACAAGAGGGTCAGGGTTCGTTCCTGGAGGCCGTATTTTTCTATTTTTTGCACGGATGCCATGGTGCCAAACAGCATACCACGGCTTTTTGGCGAGATGAGTTAGGGGACAACCTCTTAGGGGGACAAAAAAGGACACGTTCTTAGGGGGACAATTAAGGACTTGACAGGGTTTTCAGGACTGCGATTTTTTGGCCTTGTTCCCGGGTGCGGCCCCCTCTCTTTTCAAGGCAGTTTTTCGGAAATACTCCTCAAGCACATCGACGTGGCTCACCCAGGTTCCGGCCTGCTTGGCCGCTGGGAGGCCTGCCTCGATCAGGGCGTAGAACGTGTTCTTGCTGATGTCCAGATAATTGCAGATAGCCTTTCGCCCAACCAAAACCTTGCTTTGCGCCATTTATGAATTCCTCCTGTTCCGCTCCTCCTCTCTGATTCGGTGCATCTCTCGGGCCAGGGCCAGCCCTACCTCTTGCCACACGCCATGGATCGAGGCCACCAGGTCGCTGGCCTGATCCTGCCGCTCCCGGGCCAGGGTGAGGACGTCTTTAGCAATGGACTCCACGGTCACGGTTGGATCCGGATCCTCGGGTGGTTCGACAAGTAGGTCCTCACTGCGAAAAAGGAACTCACCACATGAGAGGCAATTTGAGATCCTGAAACGCTCTTCGATTGGGTTGATTGGCCCCTCCTCGGTGGCAGGATAAAACTTCACCACCCATCGGTGCCCGTTGAACTCGTGTTCAACCCATATAGGCTCGCCGCACTTGCAATATTTAATCATCGCTTTCACCTCCTTGTTCCTCGGACGCATCTTAATCTAACTCAATTTACCTAACCGCTTTACGAACAGCAATTTACACCCAAAAATAACGGCTAACTTATTGAAATCACATACCGAAATTGCTAGTTTACATAATAAAAAATTATCAGACACAATCATGATTATCTCTAATTATCTCGAATACTTACATTCCAAATTTTTAAAGCCCCATTTTTTCGCCAAAATCACCACCGGAAAATACTTCAGTTAAATTAAGTGACAATTAATCACATTAACCTCAACTATTCCACCTAAAAAACAACACCAAACTATCATAATTTTAACTTACCAAACCAAAATTTAACCAAATAACCTATCAAAAACGCTCCAGGATTCCCGTTTCCCCCAAATCTTGTTCACTGGCTGCTTTATTTCGGTCTTTTTTGCCTTGAATCCGGCCCTAAACGTTTTGCATGGCCGGATTTTCGGCCGGCCTCTCATTTATCTCAGGTTTTCATACGCCGCCAAACGCCCAAATTCACCTTCCGGGCAGAAATTCAACACACCGGGCAAAACGGGCAGGTTTTTTTCATTCTTTTTTATTTTTTACATTACTATATATTTTTTTCTTTGTAGGGATGTTACCGAGGGTTAGAGAGGGCAAAAATATAGAAAAGTTTTTGCCCAAACCTGCCCGGTCTGCCCGCCTTCGCCGATCCAAAACCAAATCAGCCACTTAACCCGGGCAGAAAATTTCGAAACTTGCCCGGATTTCTGCCCGCAAATCTGCCCGGTTCTGCCCGCTTGCTCAAAATTACGGGAAACGGGGTCAACTATCCAAACTTTTGAAACGAACACCCCTGTATCCTCTCACTCGATTCGGCTCAATCCGAGTCGGTACCACCCCAGGCAATCCCTCAATGTACCGGTAAAATTTCTGCTTGCTGACAGCCCTATATGAGCCGTCCTTAGCCCATTCTTTATACTCATCATAAAGCTCTGAGCGCCTCAGCACGGCCTTTTCGTCCGAGGTCAACTCCAGGCGCTCTTCCACAAAGGCCGTCATAGGGCTGATCTCTTTCTCAAAATCTCTTTTTACCTTCAGCATCTCGGCCGGCTCCAGAAAGCGCCCTCGTTTTGCCAGGCGCTCATAGCCCATTAAGGCCCACATAAAAATGCCGTGCCGTTCTTCCCTGAGCTTATCGCTCAGCTCCGGGTCCTGCTCCTCTTCCTTGAACACCCGGTTAAACTTCATCACCAACAAACGCCGCATAATGTTATAGGTGCTGGCCTGGCCGAACACAGGCGGGTCATTCATCGCGATCACAAACTTGGCATAATTGCGGAACTTAAAAGGGCGCCCATATTTCTCCTCAGCTTTGATAATGTCGCCTGCCGTGGCCGCCTTAAAGGTCTCCATGGAAGCGGGGCTACGGGAGTCTGTCTCGTAGCACACGTTAACCAACTTTCCGGCCAGCATGGAACGGTTAAACCGCTCACTTAGATCATGAATCGACAGCGCCGATACGTTCTCGCCACCCACCATATCTTCGATCACATTCAATAAGACTGATTTCCCGTTAGCGCCCTGGCCATACAGAAAAAGCGCCCTCTGGTACCGGCAGTGAGGCACCAGGCAATACCCCATGAACTCCTGTAGCACATCAGCCTTGCCCGCCTCTTGTTCACCAGGCCAGATCTCCTCTAGGAACTCAAACCACCGCTTGAGCTTGTCAAAGTGCTCCATCCCAAAATGGCACGGCACCTGACTCCTGGACCAAAATTTGGGGTCATGCGGCTCTACCTGGCCGGTTTCCAGATTCACCATCCCGCTCAGGCAGTTGACATAATTTTCATGCGTAGGCCACTCACTCATTTCCTTGGCCACCAGGTTTTGTAGGATCTGAATAGCTCCGTTAATAGCATGGGGCCTGGCCTCGTCGCCCAGCGCTTTTACAATATCCTGCCCGAATACTGCCGGGTCGCATGTCACCCAGACCCCATGCCGATAAACCCAAAATTCCCCAGCCGTGAACACCACGTGCCCCTGGCGCAGCGCCAGTAAATATTGAGCCATGCGCAGCGGTATAAAAGTCCATCGATTGTTTCGTTTCTCATAAAAAGTCTGTGGGTTAATGTCTTCGGGCGAGGACACCTTATCTCCAAAACGCCGACGCCAATCCGAAGGCGTGTTTTGCATCACCAAGTCAGTCTGTTCAATATTTTGGGGGCTCAGGGAGGGAGCCTTGCGGGCGGCCCTGGTCTTCTCCGGGTCATAGCCCTCGCAGAACTGGGCCAGGGAATCATCGTTCGAAATTATGGCCCTGGCCTCGGCCCAGGTCCTCCCGCGGCATGAGTCATGGAAACACTGGTAGGAAAGCAGGCCATCATCGGCCTGCACAATGCTGGCCTCTTTTCCTCTATGGTTGGGATCAAACAGACATTCCCTGAGCACATAAAGCGTGAAGCCGGCCTTTTTCTTCTCGGTATACTCCACCCCATAATGGTCCAGATATTTGCCGACATCCAGCTTGCCCAACCCTTCGCCCTTACTCCGGGGGCGCTCTGGGGCCTTTCGCGGCTCTTCTTTGGGCGCAGTGGCTGCCAGCTTGCGGATCTTGTCTAGGGGGTTGATGGGGATATCAGTTGAGGTCTTCATGGCGGCGGCCCTGGGCGAAGATCTTCTGGTACAACCACTGCGGAAGGACTACTGCATGAGGCAAAAACTCCACCTGGCTCCGCGGCACGCGAAATCTCATGCCGTTTTGCGCCACCACTTCGATGCATCTGTCCGATACAAAGGCTAAGTCACTTATAGGCACGGTTCTTTCCGGCCGCTGTCTTCTCCTTGTCATTGATCCACCTCTTGTCAATGTAGGATTTTCTGTGTGGTCTTTCCTTGGTGTGATCCCCCTTGCGGGCCGTGGTGCCATACAGCTTCCAGATGCGCGCGGGATTGAACACCTTCTGGTCAATCTCAACACCCGTCTTTTCAGGGGGGAACTTAGCGGCCACAGCAGCCAGGCACGCCTTCACCAGACCCACAATTTCACTTTCACCCGGATTAGCTCGGTCAAAATCACTGTCCGGGATCCGGATCAATAAGTGAGCTCCGTTTCCCGATACCGCGGGGACAGCCGGCTCGATTCCCCACTTGTCTTTCAGCCAGCGCCATATTTCGTTGCGGAGTTTAATTGCCCGGGCCAGCTCCTCGTCGCTCGACGAGATCCCGCTGGGGCGTACCGGATCCAGATCAATGGGGATCCACCGCACGCATTTGATATCCTTGTCCGCAGTGGTAGGGCTCTTGGCGTCCGCGGCCCGGAGCCGGTTAGCCGCCCTGGCCAATAATTCTGGGCGACAGGGGTTTAGGGTGAAGTAGATGCCTGGCGCCTTGATCTTCTCTAAGGCCATGGCTGCCTTGCCGAACGCCTCGGCATTGTCAAAATACCCATACACAATACCAGCACCTCCGGCCCAACCCTCCCAGGGGCCTTTGCCGTGAAGCCCATAGGCCCGTATCTCCACCACCTCACCGGGGGAGAAAAAGAGGTTATAGATGTCCTCAAATTTCATTACCTTGCTCTGCCCAGGCCCATAAACATCGTCACAAATGGCAACAGCAGGGTGATTTCTAGCTGATAATAACCCTGTGTATTCCAGCGGATTGCAATACCGATATGATTTCTATTAAACTCTGCCCAGAATCTTTTAGGGGTCATACGTCCTCCTTTTTCTCTTGCAGCTCTGGGGTCGGCACTAGCCGTCTCTTCAGTACGCTATGTAGAAAGCTTAGCTGTCTTGCAAATTCAGCCAAACTATCATTAAGCCACGATTTTACTCTGTCGGCTTTCCTGCAAATCTCGAAGATGCTTTCTTCCCCTTTTGTTTTGATATAAGCCTGAATGTACCTCTCGCTTTCATACCTGTGACAACTAATTAAGCAACCCGGCCTGGTCTGCCATTGAGGGTGTTCGGGCGTACGAAGAAAAAGATCAAAAAATGCTCCATAAAACTCCAGCTCAGATACATCTAGATTATATAGATTTGGCGTAACCTCAGGCCTCCATCTTATAAGCGCTCTATACGGATCGCTTCGCTCTATTATTATTTGCATCATTCTTTACCTCCTTCCTAATATGGCCCTGGGGGCTCCTCCTCGAAGTGTGCCGACTTACAGCCGTCGCCTGCGGCATCTTCCCACTTCCAGCCGGCGGAGCGCTTTAATCCCAGGAAAGTCCTGCCGGCTCGGACCCTGATCAGGCTCACTCTTGCCTTAACGTCACCTTCCCATTAGGCCGTACAGCTACAACCTTATACGCCGTGCCCTGCACTACGAGCCTCATACCCGGTTTGAGCTCGAACTTAGCCGGCTCACGGTCTGGCTCTTGCTGGGCCCTCTCTAAGGCCTTCTCACGCCACTCATGTTCTGGTCCGGTCATTTTTTTCTTCTCTCCGTCATTTCCTCTAACCACCGCCATAACTCATCCCCAAGCGCCCGGCGCAAGTTCTCGGCCTGGTGCTGGGCCATTTCCTCTGGGCTCCTGAAATGCGGACGGTCCTCGAGCGTCTCATCATTCTCTGAGCCAGGCGGATAAAACGGGCTCATAACTTGTCCAGGTCCTCCATGCCCTCATAAAACACCTTGTCATAACGCGGCGGAGGGTCCGCCGGCTCAAGCGCCCGGATCCACGAACTCAGCCAGATCCAATTATCATCCCGCCCGCACACCGGGCAGGCCTTCCCTGTAAACAGCTCATCACATTGAATACATACCTTTGCTCTACTAATCTTCACTTCACTCCTCCTTCGCAAAACAACGCCCAACGGAACGGAACCTTTCCGTTACGACACCGATCTCCGCGGTACCCCGCCTAACTTTACCCTACAATACCTTTACAGAACTTCTCTGCGCCCCCACATCAGGTCGCTATACTTTGCCCAAGCGTTATTTCACATTACAATACCGGTGCTTGACACAACACCACCCCACCATACTAAACCAGCGCGGCACAAAACCCCACCACACGACACAACACTTGACCACAACCATGCGCTACCCTGCCAAACCGTCACCCTGCAACACAATACATCAAGTTGGAATACATCACCTTGCCTCCACGTTACTCCACCCTACACTGCTCAGCCGGAACGTCGCGTTACAAGACACAGCACAACCTCCGCTCAACCTTACGATTGCCTCCACGCTAGTACACGACACATTACCCGACTATGCTCCGCCTCGACCTTGCTTTACCCTACTGAGCCACACCGACACTCGGCGATACGCGACAGCACTTTGGCTTTAACCTTTCACCTGGACGATCTCAAACCGCCCATACCCGCCTGAGCCCCGCCACTGCCCGAGGCCAACATACCGCCCGTAGTCCAGCATCTGCTCTACCGCCACCTGGTCAATGCCAGCCTTGTTCTTTAAGATCCGCACCGTGAACGTTATCTCCGTCCCTGCGTCCACATAGTCGCTCCGGCACACGGTCACGCGAGGGCCTTTTTGGGTCATGGTCCGCAGAGGTCTCTCCAGGCACCCGTCCGGCTCGGTTTTGCCTAGCGGGATCTGCCGCGGGTCAATGAATACCACCAGGTCGATCCATTTCTTGTACGCCGCTATCTTGTTGAGCGCCCCTGCCGCCATACACACCTCGCACGCACTCTTAAGGAACCCCTTGATCATGTAGTTGAAAATAAAGAGCCCCTGGCCATTGCGGTGGAACCCGGTCCAGCCCTTCTCTTCCACCTCTTCCACGCTCTCCACTTCTTCCTCACCCAGCTCTGGCTCCGGCGCCTTGCTCGCCACAAAGCGCGTGTACACCTCCGGATCCTTGGGTACTGTCCCGAGCAAGGGCTCCAGCAGCCTTATTGTCACATCAAACCTCTCTTCCAGGTCTGCCAGCCTTTTCATGCCGCCTCCTTTCAAGCTCTACGATTTTCCTCTGCCTTTTATGGAGATAGTCCTTAAATGCCCGATCCATCATCTCGTGCATATAAGAGCCCCAAGCATCAT